>MDSW01119607.1_pt1 | contig 16306 bp, 10 predicted proteins | sample 811171 | NCBI WGS metagenome assembly MDSW01 (sample SAMN05326641, study PRJNA326480) | marine metagenome | isolation source: seawater | place: Atlantic Ocean: North West | collected 2012
CGGGCGCGGCCCCCGCCCCGGCGCCGCCGCCTCCCGCCTCGAGCGCGGTCTTCCTGACGAGGCCGGGGGGCAGGCCGAACTCGTGCTCGAGGCTCTCGATGCTCTCGCCTCGGCGCTGGCGCTCGGTGATGTGATTCACCGCGCCCGCGTAGATGTCCGAGCGCTGGCGCTCGTCCACTCGCGGCTTCCCGAGCTCTTCCCAGCGCAGGTACGCCGCGACGCCGTACAGAATGTCCATGCCCGCGGAGAGGTCGAGCGAGGCGTCGGTGACGGCGCTCGGCGGCGGCGTGGACGGCGGCGGCGGCGGCGGCGAGCGCGACAGGTCGTACGTCGGCGCGGCGTACCCGTCCGAGGCTCGGGGCGAGGGCGGCGGCGCGGCGGCGGCGGCGGCGGCGCCCGCGGGGGCGAGCTCGATGCGAAAGTTGCGCCCGGCGTCGTTGAACCACTCGCCCGTGCTCGAGGAGGTGAGGCAGAACTCCACCGCGACGACGCCCGGGTCGAGGACGAGCTGCAGGGCGCCGAACGCGGGGAACGGCGATTGCAGGGCTTTCTGCTTGTACACGGTCGTCCCGGGGGGGTTGAGCTCGGGGGGAAGGAGTTGCCACTCCGCGCCCGCGCTGGGGCGGATGACGCCCCAGTGCAGGACCAGGCCCATCGGCTTCGTGGGCTCGCACTCCAGGCCGATCGTGTGCACGCCCTGCGCGTTCGTCTTGACCGTCGCGAGCAAGCTCGCGCCGTCCGTGATGGGGATGGAGATGAGGTCCGTGACGTCGCCCATGATCGCCGCCCGAACCGGGGTCGCGGGACGCGAGCGGCGGGGGCGAGCGCCGACGCCCCCCCCGGGGGCACCGACGCCCCGCGCGGGCGCGCGGACGAGGCTCGCACGGCGAAGGGCGGGATCCGCGACCCGGCGCGACCTGTGGGGTTCGGCGAGAGGTTCGGGTTCGGGGCGGCGGGTCAGCGAGCGTCGAGCGTCGGAGGTGGGGGGGCGCCGAGCGCGCGCGAGGGATGGGGCGAACGATCACAAACCCGTTGACAAGCGCACGGAATCGAAAAACGAGGGTATCGGGGAAACGCACCACGCGGTCGCGCCGGGGGTAGCGGCCAGGGCGCCCATTCCGAGGGGCATGGTGAGGTCGAGCGCAATGGGGAACCCTCTCGATGGAAGACGCGGTTCGAAAAGGGACGGGCGACGGCGCGGCCGACGCCGGGCGCGTCGATAAGTGGTCGCGCCGTCGTTCGCATCACGTACGTCTAGAAGTGTCGGGGCAAAACCTTTTTCCCGAAGCGGGCGAATTCAAACGGTTAACGAAGGTTTGATGAGTTGTATCGCTCCCAGCCGAGATTTTTATCGGGGTGCCCCGCCCCCGGAAAAACACTTTTTTATCCGTGCACCCGAAACCGACCCCGCGGTCCTTATCGCTGGGCCGATCGCCGTTCACCGATCACCGAGCGATCGCCGGGTGGCGACTGACGACGGACCGGAGCGTTCGCGTTGTTCGTTCCCTCGCGGAGATCTCGCTCGCCATCCCCCCCGCGCACCTCGGCGCGACGATGGCGGACGAGAAGGCGGCCGAGGGCAACGTGGCGTACTTCGCGGAGTTCCCCGGGGACGTCCTCGACGCGAAGCTCGCGAAGTTCCGCGACGAGGACGGGCGCACTCTGCTTCACACCGCCGCGGCGGCGGGTGCGTGTTCGCGTTCGTCTCCCCCGGCGCCCCGGCCTCTCCTCCCACCCCCCCCGCCCCCCCGGGACCCCAGGACGCGCGCCTCACGCCCGACGCGCCCGCCTCCTCCCCCGCCCCTCCCTCCCGCACCGCCGCAGGCAAGACCGAGCTCGTCGAGCTCTTCCTCGGCACCCCCGCCGGCCGCGCGCTCGTGAACGTGGGCGACGAGGTACGCGACGCCGCGCCGCGCGTCGGACGCCTCGACGAGCGCGTCGGGGTGCCCACCTCGTTCTTCCTCGCCGCCGCTGCCGATCCGACATCTCGCGAGCGCCCCGCCCCCTTCCCCCCCTCGTTCCTCACACCGCGACGACCCGCGCTCCGACCCCGCGCGCTCCGACCCCGCGCGCGTTCGCAGGCCGACTGGGCTCCGATTCACTCCACGTGCAGCGCCGGCCACGTCGAGTGCCTGTGCCTCCTCCTCGCCGCGGGCGCGGACCCCGACCGCGCGAACCAGGGCGGGCAGAGGGGCGCGCACTACGCCGCCAGCAAAGGCCGCGTCGACGCGCTCGTCGCGCTGAGAAAAGCCGGCGCCGATTTGGACGCGCGGGATAAGACCGGGTCCACCCCGCTGCACCGCGCCGCGAGCCAGGGCCGCGTGGACGTCATCCAGGCGCTCCTGGACGCGAACGGACTCGGCGGCGACGGGGAGGAGGAGGACGACGACGACGCGGAGGGCGGGGCGTCGCGGCGTCTTGTTTGCGACGCGGAGGCGCGAAATCGCGTCGGGCAGACGCCGCTCGTCGTCGCGTGCGAGGCGGGCATGGAGGAGGCGGCGTTGGCGCTCGCGCGGCGCGGCGCGGACGTCGACGCCGAGGACGACGAGGGGAACGGCGTCGCCACGCTCGCGCCGAAGCTCGTCGCCGTGTTGCGTTCGATACGCCAAGGCGACGAGGGGATGACGTTCTGATTGATCCGCGGAGCATTTTTTGTTTTACAACGACAAAAGTCGGGGCTCATCAGGCGTCTCGCCGAAAAGGGCGTTCGCGCTTCATCCGACCTTCGTCCGCTTCAATCCCTCCAGCATCGCCTCCTCCCTGAGCCCCCTCCCGATCAAGACCACCTTACTGAGCGGCGGCTCCGCCTCCCCCTCCGGCGGCGCGGGCGTGAGCTCGTACACCTCCCGCACCGCCTGCAGCACCATCCGCTCCGTCGTCCCGCCTCGGTCCCCGCCGCCCCCTTTTTTCTCGATTCTCAAAATCCCCTTCGCGCGCAACACCTCGATCCTCGCCGCGTCCTCCTCCTCCTCCTCCTCCTCCGGCGCCGCCTTCCCCTCCCACAACACGCTCTCGAGCCACGTCTCGAACGCGCGCCGGTCGAGCGTCCCCTCGACGGCGAGGCACGTCGTTCGAATGCTCGCGTCGTGGACGTCCGAGGGCGCCGCCGCCGCCGCCGCCGATTCCTGGGGCGCGAGTTTTTCCACGCCCTTGGCCCAGAACCCGGCGCCCTGTCGCAGGACGCGCTCGGGCGCGACCGCCGCGACGCCGCCCAGGACGGGTTTCTTCCCGCGGCGTCCCGCGACGGTGACCGCGCCCTGGTTGAGGACGAGGCCGAGGTCGACGACCGATCGCGTGGCGCGGACGACGCGCGCCTCGGCGTTGACGGCGGCGATGGCGCGCTCGGCGGCGTCGAGGTCGGCGTCGGAGACGAGATCCGCCTTGTTGAGGACCACCGTGTCCGCGTACGCGATCTGCAGCGCGGCCTCCTTGTGCTCCCCGAGCTGGCGGGCGATGTTGGAGGCGTCGACGAGGGTGACGACGGCGTCGAGCACCGCGGAGGCGTCGTCGTCCTCCAGGAGCTCGTCGTCCACCCACAGCTCCTGCGCCACCGGGCCGGGGTCCGCGAGGCCGGTCGTCTCGAGGAGGATGAAGTCGAAGGGGGGCTTGCCCGAGCGCTTGCGCTTCTCCAGGAGCGAGTCGATCGTCTGGATCAGGCTGCCCTTGACCGTGCAGCACACGCACCCGTTGTTCATCTCCACCCACTCCTCCACCGCGGCGTCGCCGTCGGGGTGCGCGCCCTGCACGAGCATCTTCTCCACGCCGAGCTCGGCGCCGAACTCGTTCAGGATGACCGCCACCCTGTACCCGTGGTCCGCCTGCAAGACGTAGTTCACCAGCGTCGTCTTACCGGCGCCGAGGAAACCCGTCACCACGGTGATGCCCGTGGGCGCCATCGCGCCGAGCGCGAGCGCGAGGAGGCGAAGGGAGGAGTGCGCGGGCGCAGTGAACGACGTCCGAGAAGAGCGGCGGATGCGTCGCGCCCGCCGCCGCCGCACTCGGAAAAGCCGAAATAAACTCGTGAACGACACGTTGCGCGCAAATCTCGTTCGTCGTCGCGCTACAGTATCACGCTCTCACCGGACGACTCCCCCGGCCTCGGTTGGCTCCGCTTCGCCTCTCGCGTCACTCCGCCTCGCGCGCGGCGATGATGAACGCGGCGATTCGCACGGGCGGCGGGATCGCGTTCGGGACGCGCGCGGCCCCGAAGGCGCCGTGCTCGGGCGAGGTCACCGTGCGGGTCAGGTGCGCGAGCATCAACCCGGTGGATTACAAGCTCCCCGCGTTCATCGCCGGCCCCGTCGCGGGTATCGACGTCTCGGGGGTGGTGGAGTCCGTCGCGGACGACGTCAAGCACCTCTTCTCCCCCGGGGACGAGGTCTTCGGCTTCTCCAACGGCTCGGTGTGCGAGCTCACCACCGCGGACGCGTCGAAGCTCGCGAGGAAGCCCCCGTCGTTGACCCACCGCGAGGCCGCGGCGTTGCCCACCGCGCACCTCACGTCGTTCCAGGCGCTCTTCGTCCACGGCGCGTTGCCCAAGCGCGACGCGCGCGGCGCGAGCGTTCTCGTCCTCGGCGCGAGCGGCGGCTGCGGCCTCTCCGCGCTCGCCCTCGCGCGCGCCGCGGGCGCGGACGAGATCGTCGCCGTGTGCTCCGCCGCCAACGCCGAGCTCGCGAGGTCCCGCGGCGCGACGGCGTGCGTCGATTACCGCGACGCCGCGAAGATGCGCGCCTTCGCCGAGTCGAGCGCGGGGCGCTTCGACGTCGTCTACGACGCCGCCACCGGGAGCGGCGCCGGGGAGGCGTACGGCGCGCTCGCCGCCGAGGTGGTGAAACCCGAGACGGGGCGCAGGGTCGCCCTGAACGGCGGGCTCGGGTTCTGGTTTCGGACGCTCACGGGGTGGCAGAGGACGCGCGACGTCGGGATGCTGACGCGACAAAACGGCGCCGAGCTCGAGGAGATTCTCGCCTTCCCGGGGGACGCGGCGAGACCCGTCGTCGACTCGACGTACCCGCTGACGCGCGAGGGCGTTCGCGACGCGTTCGAGAGGCTCAAGTCGAGGCGCGCGCGAGGGAAGATCGTCATCGACGTGGCGTAGTATTCATCGTGAGAGGAACAGAAGACGCCAGTCTATATAAAAAGACTCGATCGACCGCCTCTTCACCTTCTGCGCTTGGACCCGATGCCTTTCCCCCTCGCCGCCTCGTCGTCGAGGTCCATCGCGGCCTCGTCGTCCTCCGCGCTCTGCTGCCCTCCGATACCACCCCCGGTTTGTTGTTTCTGCGTCCCGTCGATCGCGGCCTGCTTGATCTTCCGCGCGGCCGCCTCCACCTCCGCCTCCACCTCGGCGCGTCGGGTCGCCCTCGCCTCCGCGTCGGATCGCGCGGCTTCGGCGACGCGGCGGATGTCCGTCGCCGCCGCCCTCGCGCCGTCGCGCCAATCCTCGAGCGCGGCGATCACCTCCGCGAGCTGGCCCGGCCTTAGGTCGCGCCCGAACGAGCCCGCCACCTCGAACCGGCGGGCCTTCTGGTCGAGCTTCCCGCGGACGAGGCCCGTGGCCATGCACTCGTTGATCAGGAGGTCCTCCAGCGCGCGCACGGTGGGAAGCTCGAGCGCGGGCATGAGGCGGTCGTACGCGAGCGTCGCGGCGCCCTCGGCGAGGGTCGCGACCGTGAGTTTCTTGAGCTTGAGCTCCTGCGCGGGGGTGAGCGCGGGGAGGGACTCGCCCGCGGCGACCGCGGCGCGGTACTCGGGGAGCGTGCCGTGCGCGAAGAGCTTCAGGAGCGCGAGGTGGCCCGCCAGCGAAGGGTCCGCGGCGAGGCGCTGGACGCCGTCTAAATCCAAGAGCTCCCCGAACGCGAACAACCCGGGGGCGCTCACCGCGCGCTCGACCAAATCCGCAGCCGCGCGCCCGGTCGCGCCCGCGCCCTCGCGGAGGAACTGCTCGATCTGCGCCTCCTGCGTGACGGCCGCCATCGCGCGAGCGCCGGGTCAGCCGCGACGAGCGCGCCGAAGGAGTGAAAGCCGCCGGGGGGCGCGGCGTTGTTGTTTCCGGACCCGCAGCGTCGTGCACGCGGGTCCGGGGCCCGGTGTGCTACGCGACGCATCAAGGGACTGTTAGGGCGGGGAAATGACAAATGTTCAGAGCGCAAATAGTCTCGAAAAAGTGCACGAACGCCGCGTCTTTGCTCGTTTCCCCCTCCGCGCCCCTCCGTCGCGCCCCAGATCGCGTCGCGCGTCTCCTCTTCGCGCCCCGCGACGGGTCTCGGGCGCTCGCGCGGACCGTCCGCGACCGCACGCGCCTCACTCGGCGCCGCGGGTCGTTCCTCGGACGCCTCTGGACGCGCGTCTTCCCGCCGCTCGCTTCGGATCGTTTGAAAAAGCGCCGCCCGCGATGATGGGATCGGGCGCGAACCCGCCCGCGTTCGGCGCGGGCGGGTTCGATCTGAAACCCAAGCGCCGCAGGGTCGCGACGGAGAACGCGATGACGAAGGCGAACCCGAGCGAGCCGAAGCGCGCGCTCTTCTCGTGCGTGTACTGCCAGAAGGACATCAGCGGCGTCGTGCGCATCAAGTGCGCGGAGTGCGCGGAGATGCACCTGTGCGTGGACTGCTTCAGCGTCGGCGTCGAGCCGCACCCGCACCGCGCGTGCCACGCCTATCACGTCGTGGACGACCTCAGCTTCCCCCTCTTCACCCCGGACTGGGGCGCGGACGAGGAGCTCCTGCTCCTGGAGGCGATCGAGATGTACGGCCTCGGGAACTGGACCGAGGTGAGCGAGCACGTCGGGACGAAGAGTAAGCAGCGGTGCCACGCGCATTACTTCGACGTGTACGTCAACTCCCCGACCACGCCTCTGCCGGACATGACCAAGGTCCTGGGCAAGGGCCACGCGCGCGAGGAGCCGAAGGAGGAGGGCGGGGAGAAGAAGAGAAAAGTAAAGAGGGAGAACGGCGACGAGGGAGGCGAGGGCGGAGGCGAGGCGGACGACGCGTCGGAGGGGGGCGAGGAGGAGGAGGAGAAGGAGGCGACGCTCGCGTCCTTCGCGCGCCCGGGCGACGAGCGGCACTGGGGCAACGCCCCCGAGCTCACCGGGTTCAACGTGAAACGCGACGAGTTCGACCCGGAGTACGACATCGACGCCGAGCTCCCGCTGGCGGAGATGGAGTTCAGGGACACGGACACGGAGCTCGACCGCGAGCTCAAGCTGCGGATGCTGGAGATTTACAACGCGCGCCTCGCCGAGCGGCGCGAGCGGAAGCGGTTCATCATCGACCGCGGGCTGCTCAACGTCAAGCGGCAGCAGGCGCTCGAGCGCAAGCGCACGCCGCAGGAGCGCGAGATCCACGGCGCCGTGCGCGTCTTCGCGCGGTTCCTGGACCCGAACGAGTACGAGATTATGCTCGAGGGCCTCGCCGCGGAGTCGCGCATCCGAAACCGAATCGCCGAGCTCAAGGAGTACCGCCGCGCGGGCATCCACACGATCAGCGAGGGCGAGGTGTACGACGCTGAGAAGCGAAGGCGCGCGGCGGAGATGGCGCGGCTGCGAGCGCTGGGGGCGCCGCACGCCAAGGGGCAGGGCGCGCGCGCGAACAAGTACCTCAGCAGGGACGGGATGTTCCTTCCCGCGGCGGGCGCGAGCGCGGCGGATGGGCCGAAGGAGCTCCTGAAGCTCCAGCAGGGCGCGGGCGCGGGCGGCGCGGGCGCGAGCTCGAGGAAAAAAGCGCCGCTGCCGATGAACCTGACGACGCTGCCCGGGATCGAGCTCTTGTCCAAGCGCGAGCGCGAGGTGTGCACGAACTGCAGGCTGCTGCCCGTGCACTACCTCTCCATCAAGGAGGCGCTCATGCGCGCGAGCGCCGAGGGAGAGACGCTCAAGCGCGCGGACGTGAGACACATGTTCAGGGTCGAGCCGGTGAAGGCGATCAGGGTGTACGAGCTCCTGCTGCAGAACGGGTGGATCAAGGGACAGGGCGCGGACGCGAAGGAGGCCAAGGAGGAGGGCGGCGGCGGGGAGTGACGCGCGGGGAGCGGGGAGCGGCGAGCGCCGACGAGGGGTTCGATGGTTTTTTTTTTGGAAATAAATCAACGGTTTCAACCATTCGACAAATACAAACGAATCGCCCGACCCTCCTCCGTCTCCGAGCGTCTCGCCTCGTCTCGGTCGCGCTCCGCGCCTCGCGCTCTCACGCGAACCTGGGGGCCTGGGGCCCCGCGGCGTCGTTCCCGTTCGCGTTGCCGTTCATGCTCTCCCTGATGCCGCGGTACACGAGCCCGAGCGAGCGGCCGATGAGGGTGACGAGGAGCCACGAGGAGAAGTCCTTGACGCTGCGCAGCGCCGACTGCGCCACGGGCACGACGACGTCCGCGAACTCCAGGAACATCGAGACGATCAGCCGCACGCCCTTCACCTGCGCGAGCTCGCTGTGCCTGTTGATGCTCACGCGTCGCGTCACGAGGTTCCCGTCGGCGTCCAGGCCGACGAGGCCGTGCCAGTCCTCGTACATCGCCACGACGTCCTTGTAGTTCGCCTCGAGCCACGCGCGGAGCTTCACCTCGTTGCGGAACTTCTCGAGCGACCTCGTGGACTTGAGCACGGGCTGGAGCTGCAGCGCGTACCGCACCACCTTCGCGGCGGAGGAGGCGGCGATGACCGCGACCTTCTTGGCGTCCGCCTCCCGCGCGGCGAGCATCTCGCGCTTGCTGGCGAATTTCCGCGCCGCCCTCTGCCGCGCCACGCCCGGCGCCGCCGCGCCCTCGCGAACGCGGGAGAGGTACGCGGACGCCACGCTCTCGGCGACGCGCAGCGTGGCGTCCTCGAGGACCGAGACGCTCACCGCCGCCATGGAGAAGCCCGCGCCCTCGTCCGCGCGTCGCCGCGCCTCCGCCGCCAACTCAACCGCCGCCTCCGCCACCTCGCCCGCCTCCGGTTGCGCGACAGCCTCCGCGGCGCGGGACAGCGAGGACATGTGCGAGAAGAGGTTGACGTACAGCGCGGACTTGCTCCCCGGCGACTCCACGTCGCCGACGGAGACGAGCGCGGAGGCGAGCTCGCCCGCGCGGCGCACCATCGTCGCGTCGACGGCGTCCTCCTCGGATTCATACGCCGCGCCGGATACGCCGCCCGCCGCGGACACCGCCGCCTGCGCGGCGTCTCGGCTGCGAAGAAGCCACTCCGTCGTCGCCGTCTCCGCGACGGCGGAGAGGAGGTCCTGCGCCGCCTCCGCCTCGAACCCGGGCTCGGGGTCGTACGCCTCGAACGCCTCCTCGAGGGTGCCGAGGACGCAGGCCACGAGCGCGTCGCGCGCCTCCGGGTTGATCGCCTGGAGCTCCATCGCGGGGCGCGCGTCGCCGCGGCCGCCGTCCCACCAGCCCCCGGAGAGCTTCTGGGAGACGACGCCGGACAGCGCGCCCGTGCCCGCGGCGTCGAAGACGCCGGCGAAGGAGTGCGTGAGCTCGGGGAGGGCGCCGACGGGGGCGGCCTGGACGACGTCGGCGTCGGAGACGTGCGAATCGGGAATCGCGGGGACCACCTCGAGCGCGGCGGTCTCGGCGGGGGAGGCGCCGGCGCGCTCGAGGAATCCGCGCCCGAGGCCGACCAGGGCGCCGCCGACCGCGATGGAGAGGGGGTCGATGACCTCGACGCGCACGTCGCGCGTCTCGCGACGCCCGATCAGGCGCGCCTTGCGTCGCGAATCGATCGAGGCGGGCGCGCCACCGAGGCGACGACGCGAAGTGGCGGACGACGGGCGTCGGGACGCGTCCGCGGACGCCGCCGCCCGGACGGGCGCGCCGATCGCGGCGAGAGCCACCATCGCGCGTGAGACTCCCGCGGGTCTTTTCGCGTCAACGGAGCGGGACGTGCCCCGGTCCGCGCGAGCGTGCAGTGCCCGACGAGCGCTCGCGCGAGAGGAGGTTTTCCGCGCCTCGAGCAACGCTGCAGAGGCGGAGCAGATAACGTTTTCCCTCCAGCAGGGCACGATTTCTGGCCGGAGTCGAGGCGGGAGTCACGGTCTGCGAACCCTGAAAAAAAAGCAGGGTGCCGAGGCACGAATTTCGAGCCCGCGCGGAACTGCTGTGTCCCCAGCAAGCGAGTCTCAGAGCCGAGAGAGCAGCACTCGGGCTGCGCTCGCCTACCATCTCGTCGCCGCCTCGGCGCTTGCGGGAAATCAAATCCTCGGGCGGGGGCGAGGCTCTTGGGCGGCGTCGCGCCCGCTCGTCCCCGTTCCCGCGCTCGCCCCGTCTCGCCTGCGCGATGCACATCACGAACATCGGCGGTTCGCTGACGACGGCGGTGTGCCTCTCGCTCATCGCGTGGTCCATCCGCGTGCTCCGCGCGCAGCAGCTGGCGGAGCAGAAGTCGCGAAGCGACGCGACGCGCGGCGAGGGGCGCGAGGGCGCGCTGCCGAACATCAAGAGCACGCGCAGGGCGTTCGCGCGCCTGAGCCCGACCGCGTTCTGGCTCCTCGTCGACTCCACCAGCATCCGCCCCGTGCTCGTGGACGTGCGCCCCGAGCGGGAGGAGGAGGCGGAGCCCCCCGACGACGACGTGACGAGGCGCCTGGGCGCGCGTCTCGTCAAGATCCCCGTCGCGTCGCTCGCGCGCGTCCTCCGCCGCCGCGACGAGCTGTGGCCCGACCTCGCGAACGGCGCCCCGGCGCCCTCGCTCAGGGCCACGATCGTGTTCCTCAGCGACCACAGCCAGAGCGCGTCGCAGGCGGCGAACATCGCGACGAGCTTAGGGTTCCAGCGGTGCGCGGTGATCGACGGCGGCCTCGCCGCCGCCGCGCCGCTCGCGCCCCCCTCCGCCCCGTCCACGCCCACGGGCCGCGCCGACCGGATCGGACCCCGGTCCGACGACGAGCACGCGAGCGACTCGGACGCCGCCGCCGCCGACGCGCGCGCCGGGAACGTTTCGAACAATTCGACGGAACAGACCTTCGACGGCTCCTCGGAGGCTCCGCGGAGGAGCGCTCGAGGAGACGCGTTCGCGTCGACGGCGTCGCTCTCAGACGGCGATTTCCTCAGCCGCGACGCGTTGGTTCTCCTGGGGGAGTACGGCGCGGCGCAGGGCGCGCCCCTCGTGACGGTGATCGACGTCCGGAGGCACGACGAGCGGGCTCTGTACGGCTCGATCCGCGGGAGCGCGCACTTGCCCGCGGAGCACGTCCCGAGGGCGTTGCTGATGCCGCCCGAGGATTTCCTCCGCGCGTTTCACTTTCGGAAACCGGATCCCGACGCGACGGTGGTGCTGTACAGCCGGAAATCGGAGCGCGCGACGTACGCGAAGCAGCTCTTCGCGGACGCGGGGATGCGGCGGTGCCTGGTGCTGAGCGAGGGCGTGATGGGGTGGGGGAAGGGGTGGGGGGAGGACGCGAGGGCGTACGACGCGTTCGCGGAGGGGGAGCCGCCGCCGGAGCCGCGCGAGACCAAGACGCCCGCGCCCGTCGACCGAGCCGCCGCGGAGGCGGAGCTCCTGCATAAAAACGTGCTCCTGTGAGAGCGAAAAAGGCGACGCGAGGCAAAACAGACGAGGGCCGGAGGCGAGGCAGATGCATCGGTGTGGTTCGTGCGATATAATATCATGCCGCCGTGATTACGCTTCGCGTTCGTCGTCGCACACCCTCGCGCGCGTCTTCCCTCCCCCCTTCTCCTCCTTAAAAAAACCCTTTTTTTTTAAAACTGACGTCCCCGACGCCCTCAAAAGACGCCCTCGTTCAGACGCCCCCTCGCCTCGTTCGCCGATCGCTGGCGCTCGCGGCGGTTCCTCCCATTCTCCTCACTGGAACGCCGGGATGGGACACATTTTTTTGTTGACGTGCTTCACCTCCTCGATCGGGACGTCCCCGATTTGCTCCGCGGTTCCCATCTCCTTCACGAAGCGCATGAACTCGAGGAAGATCCCGGGCAGGGTCCTGTAGCTGGAGTACGGCACGCCGTGCTTCTCCGCCTCCTCGGCGACGATCTTCGCGATCGCCGGGTAGTGCACGAAGCAGATGGCCGGGAACAGGTGGTGCTCGACCTGGAGGTTGAGCCCGCCCGTGAAGAAGTTCCCAACCTTGCCCCCCCAGTCGGCGGAGGTGACGAGCTGCTGCACGCCCCAGTCTCGCTCCCACGCCTCCCCGCCGGTATCCTGGGGAATCTTCGCCTCCGCGACGTTGTGCGAGACCGCGAACGTGCACGCCAGCACGACGCCCTGCACGGCGACGAACGCCGCCGCCCCCGCCGCGATCGCGCCCCACCCGTGCGCCGCCGCGGGACCGAGCAAGAGGCCGAAGTGCGCCAGCTTCCCGAGAACCACCGTCGCCAGCTCCAAGTTCGTCGCGCCGTGAAGCTTCGCCCCCTCGCAGTCCTTCGTGATCAGGCCCTGGATGTCCCCGATCTGGAACGCCACCTGCATCAGCGGGAACGCGAGGAACATGTACAGGTGCTGGAACTTGTGGAACCATTTTCGCGGCTGCCTGGCGTCGAAGCGAAGGATCGGCATCGCGGTGTGCACGTCCTGGTCCAGCGCGTTGTCGTTGCAGTGGATGTGGTGGCTCACCTGGTGGTGGTACCGCCACATCAGGCTCGAGCCGCCGATGAGGTCGTCCGTCAGACCGAGCGCGTTGTTCACCCACGCCTTCGGCGACATCGCGCCGTGGTTTCCGCAGTGCTGAATCGTCAGACCGATCCACGCCCCCGCCAGTCCCAGCATCGCGCCGGTGACGACGGAGGGGAAGTTGAAGTACAACGCGTACGCCGCCGCCGCGGTGCCCAGGATCGTCGCCGCCGCCGCGTCCCCGCCCGTGCGGTGAAGCGCCTTCCCCTCGTTCGGGAACAGCTCGGTTCGAACGCGCTCGCGAATCGCGTTGTACAGCGGGGAGTCGTTCGGGCGGGGCGACTTGGGCACCGCGTCCGTCGGGAAATCCTCGAGCACGGGGAGCGACCGGAACCTCGCCGCCGACACCTCGGGCCGCAGGTGGTACGACTCGATCAGCGCCGTGCAGTCGCGCTGCAGCGAGAGGTTCAGGAGCCAGTTCCCGCCGGGGTGCTTGTCCACGAACGGCTGCATGTCGTACGCGACGTCGCGGTACACGGTCCACTTGACGTCCTTCCACTTCTCGTCGTTCCACGGATCCTCCATGCTCGGGAGCGCGACGTCGGGCCGCGGCGCCGTCACCGCGGTGCGCGTCGGCGTCGCCACCGCGCGAGCGCAGAAGGGGCGACGGGCGGCGGACGCGTTCGAAGCGCGGCGAACGGTGAACGCCGAGGTATTTCTGCGGGGGGGGTGAGGGAAAGAAGTGGGGGGGAGGGGCGTGAGCGGGACCGGGGGGGAAGCGAAGAGCTGGGTCGTCGATGGTGCGCCACGAAACGCGCTTCCACGCCGCGGGGCGCGCGGGCGCTCGCGGGGGGAACGCGCGGCGCGAACGGCGGCGCGCGGCTCGGCGATCTCGCGCGGGGCGGTCGAGACGTCGTCGCGCGTCGCGGTTCGCGCGACGGTGGGGCGAGGGGCGCCGGCGTCGACGCGGGGCGGGGCGGTCGGGGGAAGGGAATAATCGGGCTTCGGGAGACGTCACTCGCGTGCCACCGCGGCACACGGGGCGCACCTGAGCGTGACCCGCGCGCTCGTGGAGGCCGCGCGGTGGGTCGCGCCGCCGCCGAGCTTCGCCCGGGGCGAGACCGCGCGCGAGACCGCGGCGGAACTCATGAGAGCTGTCATGTCGGCGTGCGCGCTCGGCGTAGTGGCGCCGGGCGGCGCGCGGGCGGGGCCACGGGCGGGCGAGTCTCGAGACCGTCCGTCGACGCGGCAGCCTCGTGGCGAGCCTCCGCAGCCTCCAGGAGAAAATCTTCAATTTCCAAAACGCGCTCAGCCAATCAGCGCGCGGAACGGCGTTTGCCGTCCGAATCGTCCCCGCGGATCCCGGCCGCGCGTGACGTCCGCCATCGTGACCGAAAGATAACTCCCCCGTCCCCGCGCGTCGCCGCGCGGCGCACTGCGCGTCGCGGGGACGCACGCGGCGCGTCGCGGGGTGCGAGTGTCACACACCCCCTCGCGCTCGCGCGACCGCGAGAGACGAACGAGCGCGGCGATCACCGCGGGAGCGACCGGCCCCGCCCGGAAGTTTTAGACGGCCCTCCTCCGCTGGGAGGCGCGACGCCCCGTCGCGGAATCGGCCGACGACCGCGGGGGTTTCCGCTCGCGCTCCCGGGGCGCGACGCGATCGCGCGCGTCCGCGGTCTCCCCCTCGCCCCGCTCGCGCGACCCGACCGTCCGCGCGTACGCGTCCGGTCCCTCTTCAGCCCACCTCGGCGCGTCGCGGACGCGCGTCGCGTCGCGACGCGCGCCGGGGATCCGTCCCGGGGATCCTCCCACCGCGCCTCGCCGCGATGGCCTCCTCCGCGGTCGCCTCCGCGCGGTCGCGCGCGGTCACCCCCGCCCCTCGGATCGGCGCGCGCCTCTCGCGCCGGGGCCTCGCGCGCTCGTCGTCCTTCGCCGGCGCGGCGGTCCAACCTCGCGACGGCTCGCGTAAGAGTCGCTCGCGCGGCGCCGCGGGATCCCCCGATGGGTCCCCGCGCGCCGCCCTGGGCAGGACGGAAACAAACCGGCTCCTGACGTTCGACCCCAAGCGGTGCAGCGTGTTTTTCCTCGGGACGAACCCGACGCGCGCGGAACCGCATCGGGAGCGTCGGTACACGCTGACGCACAACGACCTGACGCGGCACCTGACAATGTCCGTCGCGAGCGATTTCAACGGCGGGCAGACGGACGTGTGGGTGACGCGCGTGTTGCGCGACGAGGTGTTGGCGGAGTGGCGCGACGACGGCTTGCACGTGCACTGCCTCGTCGGCGTCGACGGGCACTGGTGGCTCGAGTGGGCCAAGCCCCTGCGATCGCTCGTGTTCCGGCAGAAGCTCCCGCTCGTGTTAGACACGCTGCGGTACGCCGAGCGCGAGCTCCTCGCGGCGAAGCCCGAGCTCGAGAAGGCGCCGGTCTTCGTGCATTTCCACGAGGGCGAGGAGGACGTCGCGCCGCGAGGGTCGTGCCAAGACAACCACGAGCGCCTGCGCCAGGCCGCGGACCGTGGCGACCGGGAACACTGGGGACCGCTGGGGGACGCGGGGAGGAGGCCCGGGAGCGATCAGAGGGTGAGCGAGGAGGGCGTCCCGGGGTCCTTCTCCAGGGCGCGGGATCTGTGGAGCGAGACCCTGGGTCAAAGACCGGGGTCGCGGGATGGCGGAGGAGGAGAAAAAATTGTCCCGGGGGCCCGGGGGGCGGGCGCGGAGTCGGTGGGGGCGCTCATAGAGGGCGCGCTGGCGGGAGGCGGGGCCGCGGTCGAAGGAACCGCGCCGGCGCGACCGGACGTCATCGTCTCGAGGTCGAGGTGAGAGAGCGTGGACGGGAGAAGAGGCGGACACGGAGCGTCGGACGTTCGCGAGAGTTCGACGAGGACTGTGTCGACGAGACGGCGCCGTCGTTGCTCATACTTTATTCGTACTACGCGCGCGCGCGTCTCGCGTCACGCGCCGGGCGCGCCTCCGGAGAGCATGGCGTTGACGACGTCCGCGAGATTGTCCGGGACGAAGGACGCGCGCATCTCCTTGCCCATGGCCGCGATCTCGGCGTTGTCCTTGTGCTTCATCACCGCGCCCATGAACATCATGAGCCCGCCCTGGTCCACGGGGAACCCGAACTCGCCGAGGACGGGGGCGATCACCTGCGTCGCGACGGGAAGCGCCACCATCATGAGCATCATGACGTTCGGCTCCGGCGTCATCATCATCTGCGCCTTCGCCGCGTCCATCTTCGCCGCGTTCTCGGGCTGCTTCAGGACCGCGATCGTCTTCGTCAGGGCGTCTGCGAGGGGGGGGGGTGGGAAGGGGAGGGCGCGGTCGGCGGAGGGCGCGGTCGGCGTCGGCACTTTTCGCGAAGCTTCGCGAACGCGCCAAGACGAACGGGGCGCGCGAGGGCGCGCGAAGGGGAGGCGGGCGACGCACCCTTGGCCTGCGCCTCGGTGAGCTCAACCTTGGGGGGCGCCTCGAAGGCGTTCGCGGGGGCGGCAGACATCCGACGAGAAGAGAGGCGTGGGGAGTGCGCTGTGGATCTGGGAGCGCGCCGACGGGCGATCGGAGCAGACGAGCAGGCGCGACGATTTTAAATGATAGGTTATGGTCCGCTCTCGCCTCCCCCCGCGCCGCGTCGCGTCGCTCGTTCCTCTCGCGCCCACGCCCTCGCCTCGGGGACGACGTTGAGCGACCCCGCGACGAGCACGACCCCCCCCCCCCCCCCCCCCCCCCCCCCCCCCCCCCCCCCCCCCCCCCCCCC
>MDSW01194384.1_pt1 | contig 16303 bp, 11 predicted proteins | sample 811171 | NCBI WGS metagenome assembly MDSW01 (sample SAMN05326641, study PRJNA326480) | marine metagenome | isolation source: seawater | place: Atlantic Ocean: North West | collected 2012
AAGGGTGTTAAGTGAGGAGTAAAAGAGTTGGGCGGAGTTGGGCCGCCGCCGCCGCGAAAGAAGTAAAAAGAAGAGAAATAAATCGAATTCTTAAATAAACGCGTCAAGCTTTCGCTTTCCCGCCTCTGACCTCCGCGAGCGCTCGCCTCGCGTGCGCCACCTCGGTCGCGACGAACTTCACCCTTCGCTCGAGCGCGTTGAGCTCGAGCTCCAGCGCGGTCGCTTTCCGTTCCCAGTACGCCTCGTCGCCGCCGCCGTTGCCGCGCCACCACAGCACCGAGTCGAACACGTAGTCCGTGAGCCCGGAGAGGTACCCCCAAAAGATCCGCATCAAGTGCAGGGTCATTATGAACAACCCCAACAGCGAGAAGACGGCGAACGCGGCGAACGGACCGCCGCCGATGAGCGACCCGGAGCCGTAAAACCACGCGCCGTAATTCGCCTGTTTCATCGCGAGCGAGCGTTTCAACCCGCCCTGTTTCATCGCGAGCGAGCGTTTCAACCCGCGCGCGTTCACCTCTCCGCCGTGATGATGATGATTCGCGTCGACGCCCATCACGTCGACGCCGTTGATGGAGCCTGCCCTGGGCGTCATCGGCGGCGAGTGCCCGTTGACGCTGCCTTGCGGCGTGATGTCGCCGCTGTTCTTTCTCCCGCCGCCGTGCCCGAAGAGCATGCGCCAGATGACGTCTTTGCTTCCCTCCGGGATGTTCAGCTTGGACGCGTCCACGACGTGGTCTTCATCCGGGCTCCCGTTCAGCATCGCGACGCCGTGCTTATCGATGAACGCCTTGACTTTCTCGCGGTTCAAGTGCTCCATCGTCGCGCGGGCGAGCCCGAGGACAATCTCCACGGACTTTTTCGACTCGTTCAACGTCGACTGCTCGATCACCGTCCGCAGCATCGTCGTCCGGTGAAACGGGACCCTCAGACCGACCCACAGCGTGCATCGATCGATCACCGCGCCGTCCGGTCGAACCTTCGCGGTCGTCGGGGCCACCTCCCACCGCCCCTCGACCCTGAAGTAGTCCCCGTACGGAATATCCAGCTGCACTTGCGCGGTGTCGATGACCATCACGCCGCCGCGATACGTCGCGTAATTTTGCGACTGCCGGCACCGCGTCTGCTTCGGGCCGATGGACGCGTTGACGGGCGCGATGAACGTCAGGTCTCTCCCGTACTTCCCCGGGCGTCGCTCGGACGACGCGCTCGCGCTCGCGCTCGCGCTCGCGGGCGGCGTGTCGTCGTCGCGCGCGTCGCCTCGCGCGCTGTCCGTCTCCGCGATCGACGTGGCGTGCGGCGTCCAACGGGTCGCCGCCACGTCGCGTTCGCCTCTCTTCTCGTGACACGTCGCGTTGAACCCCGCGCGCGCGCTGTCGCTCCAGACCGTCTTGAAGAACTCGTCCACGGTGCAGTCCAGCACCGTCTCCTGCAGCGTCTTCATGTTCTTCGGGCGGTCCGGGACGTCGTCGTGCGTGAACGTCAAGCCTTCGCCGCAGCCGAGAATCGTCCCCGACGCGTCGACGTCGTCGTCGTCGTCGTCGTCGTCGTCGTCGTCGTCCGCGTCGGCGTCGGTGCCCCCCTCGCTCGGGGTCGCGCTCTCGCCCTGGCGCTCGTCGTCGCCGTCGTCGTCGCTATCCGACCGGGGACCCGCGGGCGACTCGCCGCGATCGACGACGTCGCCGACGTCGATCCCGAGCGAACTCTTCCGGCTGTTCGATTTCCTCGGCGGTTTCCGTCTTGAGACGCTCCCCGCGCCGCCGCCGCCGCCGCCGCCGCCGTCCCCGGACGCGTTGCTACTGTTCGGGCCGCTGTGCGCGCCGTCGCTGCCGCTCGCCGAGCGTCTCCCGCTGCTCTTCCGCGAGCGCGCGCTGCTCGGCGACGCGGCGGCGACGGCGTCGAGCAACGGATTCGCGGCGGCGCCGTCGACGCTCGATTTCCTCGACGACGCCCTCTCGGAATTTCGCCGCGAGCGCGACGACGAAATCGACGACGACGCCTTCTTCGAGCCGCCGAGCTTGCTGCTCCCGAGGCTTCTCCTTCGATCGCTCCTCGCGTCGTCGTCGCCACCTCCCTCCCTGGGCGTTCCGTCCGACCCGTCCCCGGCGCCGAGCGAGCTCGACCGCGCGAGGTTGAGCATCGCCGCGATCTCCGCCGGCGGCGCCGACGAAAACGTCGGCTGGCGGTGATTCGCCTCCTCCTCCTCCGCGCGCTTATGCACGTCCACGCCCGCGAATATCCGCCCGTACGGACACACCTGGTTCCACGCGCTGCTTATCTGTTTATACGCGCTGTCCGGGGTGAGGAACGACGTGAAGAACTCGCACTTACCGTTCCAAACGATCTCGATCGCGTTCGGCACGACCTTCACCGTCTTCGCCCTCCGAACGATGGTGACGTTCTTCAACGGGATCACCTTGTGCTTCTGATACCCGAACACGTTGCTGTAGAAGCACACGTAGTTCTCGAACAGATACATGCGGCCCTGGAGGAGGATCTTCTTGTACAGCGCGCAGAGAAACTCGTCCACGACGACCTCGTCCGGGGGCAGGTTGAAGAAGCGCGCCAGGCGCGCGTTTTTGTCCTTTGGCTTCTCGTCGTCCTTGCTCGCCATCGACCCGCTCCGCCGGCCGACGCTCCCCGGGCCGCTCGACTTCCGCGACGTCGTCGTCGCCGCCGCCGTCGCCGCGGACGTCGACTTGGGCGAGGACGCCTCCGCGTCGTCGTCCGCGGATAACGCCTCGTCGGATAACGGCGGCGACGACGCGCCCGTCTCCATCTTCGCCGCGCCGCTGCCCGGGGGCACGCGCGCGCTGAGCCCCGTCCCGGACGCGCCGCGGTCGAAGTCGTCGCCGTCGTCGCCGTTCAGTGGGAGCGGCACGAGCGTCTCGGACCCGCGCGGGTTCGTCGACGCGTCGTACTCGTTCGGGGGCGATCCCGCGAACGACATGCTCGTCGCCTCCGCGAAGGACGAACCGTATCCGCTGCCGCCGGAGCTGCCGCCGCTGCGGGGACCGTCGTCGCTTTTGGGCGAGGAGGGATTCGACATTTTGTCGCGAGCGATCCGAGACGAGACCCGCGGCCGGCGACGGCGTTCCCTCGGCGTCCTCCGCGAGGATCGCGCGCGTCCGCGATGATCGCGCGCCGCCGGATCGTTCCCGCGCGCGCCCGAGCGTCCCGCCGCCTCGCGAGGGGGGACCCTGCGCGAGGACCGCGCCGCGCGGACCGTGCCGCGGCCGCCCGCGAGAATGCCCCGAATCGACCCGCGAAGCCGACGAAAATGCGATCGATGACTCTTCTCGCGCGTGACGAGGACGAGGACGACGGGAGGGCGCGCGCGGTCCCCGACCCGGGGTCACTTCTCCGAACGAACGACGCGAACGATGCTCGCGTCGCAAGCCGGCGGCGCGAGCCTCGCGTCTCGCGTCTCCGCGGCGTCCGCGCGATGCCGCGCGGATCGCGCGACGACGACGGCGCCCCGGAAGGCGACGATCGCGCGCGGTCGACGAAACCGCCGCAAGGATAAATCGCGCGCCACCACCACCGTCGACGACGACGACGACGACGCGAGCGCCGAGACCACCGCGGACGCGCTGAGCGACCTCGCGTCGCGCGGCGTGGACGTGGACGCCGCGACCGCGGCGGCGCTGGACGCGAGCGCGCGGGACATGCTCGCGCGCGCGGGCATCTCCGCGGACGCGGTCGCCGCGGAGACGCGCGGCGACGCCGTCGCGTCGTCGTCGTCGTCGTCGGCGCCCCTCCCCGCGGTGTCCAGGGACGACGTCCTCGACAGCTGCGTCGGGACGACCGCGTGGATGCTCGCGATCGGTCTGATCGCGCGCGAGGGCACGTACTTCGGGCAGGGCGTGCTCCCGGACGCGGTCCCGGACCTCGCGAGCGCGCTGCCGCTCGTGGCCGCGCTGCATCCGCCGTTTCCGCCGTCGGACCTCGCGAGGGATCTGGGGATCGCGGTTGGCGCGGCGGCGGCGGTGACCGCCGCGCGGGGGGCGCTGCTCCGAGCCTGGCCGGTGCGCGTCGATCGATCAAATCACAACGCGACCGACCGCCGTCAACCGTCGCTCTCCTCCCTGTGTCCCGTCTCCGCCGCGCCGTCCGTTGTTCTCTCTCTGACGTCAGTCGTCTCCTCATCATCATTCGCCGTCGCCGCCGCCGCGTCGTCGTCAGGACTTCGCGGAGGCGTCCAACCGCAGCAACGCGCAGGTTCTAACGCCGTTGCGACCGTTCGACGTCGTCACCGTCGCCGTCTTGCCCGCGCTGGCCGAAGAAACGCTCTTCCGCGGTGCGTTACTCCCCGCCATCGGCGTCTCGCCCGTCGGCGTCGTCGGCGCGGGCGTCGTCTTCGGCGCGTTGCACGCGGGCGGAGGAAGAAACGCGGCGTTCGCCGCGTGGGCGAGCGTCGTCGGGTGCGCGTACGGCGCGTGCGCGGTGGCGACGGGGAACGTCGCCGTCGCGATGGCGGCGCACGCGATGGCGAATTACGCCAGCGCGGCGTTGTGGCTCAAGGAGAACCCCGACGCCGCGAAGGCTTAGAGACGCGCGCGCTCGCGTAGATGTTGATGTTGTTAACCGAAATTATTATTGCTGCACCGAAAAACCGCTCGTCGCTCGACGCGATCGTTCTTCACTCCTCGGGGCGGCGTCGGAGGGGCATGCGCGGCGCGCGCCTCGGCCTGGACGAGTCCAGTCGCGACGTCCTCCTCGACCTGATTTATCGCCTGTCCCTCCGCGATCGCGACGCGAAGGACGAGAGGAAGGAGCGGAAGCGCTCCGACGCGCGAAAAGACGACGAGGAGAGCGCGCGCGACGACGACGACGCGGATCTCACCGAGGAGGAGCGCGAGCGTCGCGCGCGCAAGGGCAGAGTCAAGGAAGCGCGACGCGCGGAGAAGACGCGGGAGAAGAAAGAGAAGGTGCTCAGAAAGGCGCTGAGGGAGGACCGGAGGAACCCGACGAAGGGCGGCGGCGGCGGCGGCGGCGGAGGAGGAGGGGATGGCGTCGACGGCGCGGCGATCGAAGGCCTCGCGTCCGCGCCGTTCGAGGTTGGATCCACGGTGAACGTCAACGTCACGTCCACGAGCGGCGGCGGCGAGGTCAAAGTCGTGACCGTGAAGCGGGACGTCGACCTGAAGACGTTCTTGACCGCGGCGAAGGCGAAGCTGAAGCTCAAGAAGAAGCCCCTGAGCGCGAGGACGCACCCGGGCGGGGCGGAGATATCCAACACGCTGCGCGTGCTGCCGATGTCCACGGTGGCGGTGAGTAACGACCCGCCGTCGTCCGTTACGAAACCCGGGAAGGACGACGACGAAGGTGATGGTGATACAAGAGAAGAAGATGATGAAGACGTCGTCGTCGACGACGACGACGACGCGGAAGAGGAAGAGGACGCGACGGCGAGGCTGAGAAGCGCGATGGCGACGCGCGCGGCGAGAGAACGCGCCAAACGCTCGCGTCTTCGGCTCTCCGCGACGGAAGCGGACGCGGAGTCCGACGCGCTCGCGCGCGCGATGACGCGCGCGCCGTCGTTCCCGCTGCACGACGCGCGAACGCGTCTCCCCGCGCACGGCGTCCGGGACGAGATCGTGCGACTGATGGATAACGCGTCGGCGGCGGCGATCATCACCGGCGAAACCGGCAGCGGAAAGACGACGCAAGCGCCGCAGTACGCGCTCGAGCGCGAGATCGCGCGCGGCGCCGGCGGTCGCTGCAACATCATCGTCGCGCAGCCGCGCCGCGTCGCCGCGGTGTCCATCGCGTCCAGAGTCGCGGAAGAGCGCGACGAGCGCGTCGGCGACGTCGTCGGCTACGCCGTGCGCGGGGACAGTAAGGCGCGTCCCGTTCGTATCGCCCCGCGCGCGCGCGTCGTGTTTCTCTCCGCCCACCCCTCGCTCTCATTCGATCCCGACGCGCCGCGACGCCTCGCGACGCCAACTGACGCGCCCCCGATGAACCCCACCCCGAAATCGATCGCTCTCAGACGAGCCGGCGCACGAGGCTCACCTTTGTGACCACCGGCGTCTTGCTGCGGCGGTTGGCTTCCGACCCGACGTTGGAGGGCGTCACGCACGTGTTCGTGGACGAGGTGCACGAGCGCACCGCGGACGCGGACTTTCTGCTGATTCACCTGCGCGATATCTTGCGCGCGAACGCGCGTGACGTGGACGCGTCGCAGCGCGACACGTGGCGTCCGCCGTTGCGGGTCGCGCTGATGAGCGCCACGGCGGATTGGGAGAAACTCGCCGCGTATTTCGACGGCGCGTCGATCGACTCCGCGCCGCCGCCCGGGAGGGTGCACATCCCGGGCCGGACGTTCCCGGTCGAGGAGCACTTCGCGGAGGAGTTCGTGAAGCGCGGCGGCGGACGACGCGCGGTGACCGGTGGTCCGACATCGTCGTTCGACAATGTCAGGTGCGTCCCACACACTGGTCCCCATACGACCGCGTTGGCGTGGTGAACGCCGATCCTTAAGGACTTTCGCCGACGCATCACTCCGCTCATCCCTCGCTTTCAATCCTCGCCCTCGACGCCTTTCAACTCCGCTTCTGACGCCTATGAACTCCACCCCGACGTTCGCTCGTATAGAGGTCCCCGCGGCGGTCCCCGTCCTCCCCCCGGGGTCGATTACGACCTCCTCCTCGCCGTCGTGCGCACGATCTGCACGATCTGCGCGAAGGGAGAAACGGAGCCGCCGCCGTGCGAGGGCGCGATCTTGGTCTTCCTCCCCGGCGCCGCGGAGATCGCGGAGGCGGAGAAAGCGCTGCTTAAACGCCTCGGCGGCGACCACGAAATGTACGTCGTCCCTCTCCACGGCCAGCTCACGCCGAAAGAGCAGCAGAGAGCGTTCGCGAAGCCTCCCGATCGCGACGCGCGGAAGATCGTGCTCGCGACGAACGTCGCGGAGACGTCGCTGACGATCCCGGACGTCGTCTACGTCGTCGACAGCGGCCGCGTGAAACGTTTGACGCACGATCCGACGACGCATCTCGCGGCGTTGACGGAGGGACGCTGCTCGAGAGCGTCCGCGGCGCAGCGACGCGGCCGCGCCGGGCGCGTGAAACCCGGCGTGTGCGTGCGTTTATACGATCGCGACGTCGCGTCGAACGAGATGCCCGAGACGGACCTCCCGGAGATGCACACGGTGCCGCTGGAGTCGTTGGTGATGGCGGCGATGGCGTCGAGGCCGGAGACGTCGCCGGAGGCGTTCCTCGCGAGCGCTCTGGACCCGCCGCCGTCAGCCGCGGTGCGCGCCGCGATCGCTCGGCTTCGATCCATCGGCGCGGTGGTCAACGCGGCGTCGACAGACGACGCGTTGAGCGACAACACTAATTCTCTAACGCTCACGCCGCTGGGGTTTCATCTCTCACACCTCCCCGTGGAGCCTCGGCTCGGGAAGATGCTCGTGTACGCGGTGGCGCTCGGGTGCCTCCCCGCCGTGCTCACGGCGGCGGCGGCGATGTCGTGTAAGCCGATGTTTCACGACGCCGCGGATAAAGCCGCGGCGACGCGGGCGAAGCGCGACGCGTCGGATAAGAGAGGCGGGGCGTCGGATCACCTCGCCGCCGCGGAGGGGTTCGACGCGTGGCGCGACGCCGCCGGCGGCGGCGGCGGCGGCGGAGGCGGCGGGAGGGGCGCCGTCTGCCGCGAGATGAAACTCTCGTACTCGACGATGCACGAGATACACCAGGTCCGGAACCAGCTCAAGGAACGGCTCGCGGAGAGCGGTTTCAGACCGGACGCGCCCGCGGCGTCGGCGCACGCGTCGAACGACGATCTCGTCCGAGCGGTGCTCGTCGCGGGGCTGTTCCCGAACGTAGCGCGCGTCGCCGGCGGCGGCGGCGGCGGCGGCGGCGGGCGCGGTTCCGGCGGGCGCGGCGGTAAACGCCAAGGCAACGGCCCTCGCGTCGTGAACAGTCGCGGCGTAGAAGTCACGATCCACCCGTCGAGCGTGAACGCGTCCTCCGCGGAGCTCCCCGGGCCGAGGGAGGGGTACTACGCGTACCAGGAGGAGGTGGAGACGTCGAGGGTTTTTCTGCGCGAGACGACGGCGGCGCCGAGCGAAGCCATCTTGCTCTTCGGCGGCGCGCTGTCCGTGGACCACGCCGCGAGCACGGTGACCGTGAGCGCTGGCGGCGGCGGCGACGGTTCGAATTCCACCGGTGGGAACAAACCGTTCGTCTTCGCCGCGAAGCCGGAGACGGGGGTGTTGTTCAAGCTGTTGCGATCGGAGTTGGATCGACAGCTGGCGGCGGCGGCGGCGGATCCGGAGGCGCTCGCGACGCGAGGGTTGGGGGGCACGGACGCGGGCGAGCGGTTGATGGAGGTTCTGTTGAAGCTGTTGCCGGGCACGAGGGCGGGTCGATGACGGTTCGGGCGCCGTCTTCTTTCGTAGGCGCGTAGTTTAATAGTCTCTGCTGGTCAAGAGAGCGCGAGAGAGCGGCGCGCTTTTCGGACGCTTTCGGATGACGAAAAGATCACGAATATCTTGGCCGCAGATCTAACAACAGAACGATGCGCGCGCTCGCCCCCTCGCGTCTCGCGGCGGTCGCTCTCCGCGCTTCCGCCCCCCGCCGCGGCGTCCGTCGACTCGCCCGCCCCGTCCGCGCGTCCGCTTCCGCGCGCGATGGCGACGTCATCTTCGACGCGTACGAGATCTTAGACGTCCGCGACGACGCGACCGCGATCGACATCAAAGACCGGTATCGCGACCTGCAAAAGCGCTTCCACCCGGACGTGTCCGGGGACGACCCCGAGGTCCTCGGTCGCAGCGCCGCGATCAACCGCGCGTACGAACTCTTGATCGACAAGGATCGGCGGCGCGACCTCGACGACGCGCTCATGCGCGCGAACGGGGGGAAACGCCGTGATCGCGCGACGCACGGCGGCGGGCGCGCGATCGCGAGCGCCTTCGGCCTCGTCGGCCCCCTCCGCGAGCGGCTCCTCGCGCGCATGGACGTCTGCGGCGGGTTCGACCCGGACGCGCGCGCGTGCGACCTCAACGTCGTCGCGGAGTTGACGGAGGCGTTCAGGGAGTGGGGGAAGATGCTCGCGTTCACGTCCGAGATGCCTCTGCCGCTTCCGCTGCGGTGCGACGACGTCGCGAACGGGCTGCGCGTCGCGTTCGTAACCTTCGCCGACGACGAGCTCCAAGAAGTCGGCGCGCTGTGCATCACCGTGGAGAAGACTAGTACAAGTAAAAGACCCGCCGGCGAAGAAGAAGGAGAAGAAGAAAGAGGAGAAGGAGACGGCGGCGCGGCGAACGATGGCGTCGAGGTGAAGGTGCGAAGGACGTGGTCGGAGAAGGCGTCGGGCGCCGACGGCGGCGGGGGGGGATTCCGATTTCGCGGCGGCCCCGGCGACGCGCTCCCCGGCGAGGGACGCGTCCTCGCGTGCTTCGCGGAGGAGTTCAACTTTCTCGTCGTGGACGATAACTTATCCGGGGGGAAGAAGAACGCGGGAGGTAAGAGCGCGAACGACGATCGAGGGTGGTTCGGGAACATCGTGTCGAGCGTGTCGTCGTTCGCGCTGCCCGTGTTGCCCATGTTGGGAGGCGGGAAGGTGGCCCCCGGGGGGAGCTACGACGGGTACCGGATCAACCGATCGGGGAGCGGCGAGTTCGGGAGCGTCGACGACGACGCGGGCGATGGACTCTAGATTGTTGTCGTTATCATCGTAGTCGTCGTCGTATGATGCCGAGCACGTCGACTCATCATTTTCCATAAAAAAGCCGTCCACGATCGACGCGATCGCGACGATCGATTTTTCCGAGGCGAGTGGTTTTTTGAACCGTTGTCCGCGGTGACGCGCGCACTCGACGCGACACCGGCGGCAGCGACCGTCCGCCGCGCGCGAGGTTTTCGGCGTCCACGCGCGCGCGACCCCGCGCGCGACCCCGCGCGCGACCGCGAAGGAAACCCCGGCGTGCACGGCCGAGGGCGCGTGCACCGCGAATCTCGAACGCCCTTCAGGGGTGCCATCTTTTGATCGTCGACGCGAACGCTCGTTCGTCCGACGCGATGTCCTCGCTCGCGATTCAACGCCTCGCGATCGAGCGCAAGGCGTGGCGCAAAGACCATCCGCACGGCTTCGTCGCGAGGCCCGTGAACGCGCGAGACGGCTCCGTGAACATGCTCATTTGGGAGTGCAAGATCCCGGGGAAAGCGGGCACGCTGTGGGAATCCGGGCTCTTCCCCGTCACGATGTACTTCACCGAGGACTACCCGTCGAAACCGCCCAAGGTGTCTTTACCGGCCGGGTTCTTCCATCCGAACGTGTACCCGTCCGGGAAGGTCTGCCTCTCCATCTTAAACGAAGAGAAAGGCTGGAAGCCGTCCATCACGGTGAAGCAGATTCTCACGGGCGTGCAAGAGCTTTTAGACCACCCGAACAACGCCGACGCCGCGCAAGACGTCGCGTACAAGCTGTACAAGAAGTCCAAGGCGGAGTACAGCAAACGCGTGAGGATCGAGGCGGCGCGGTACACGGAGACCGCGACCGGGGGGGCGGGCGGTGGGGGTGGCGGCACGAACGCGAACGACGCGGTCGTCATCTTATGATAGACGCGTGACACGACGACGACAGCTGGCGAGAAGAGCGCGGCGAAACCAAAACGCGAAACAAATAGTAGATAGCACGCGTACTGTACCCCTCCTCGCGTCTTGTAATAAGACACGCGAAGGACCGAGACGACTCGCCCGCGTTCGACGCGCTTTTTGTGATGATCACACGTTGTATACACAATGCACGTTTGTTTATTCGTTCCCTCGTTTACCCTCCCAGCCCCGCCGCGTTCGGTCGGTCCGTCGCTCCGTCGCTCCCTCACACCGCCAGCGGCTGCGCGACGGACGCCGCCGGGGCGACGTTCTCGTCCCCTCCCTCCTCCGTGGCGGCTTCCTTCCCCTGAATCTTGTTCCCCGCGCCGACGGTGAACGCCCCGGGGTTGATCGCGACCGTCTTCGTCGTGTTGTTCGTCTTGTAAATCCCGACGAGACGGTCCGCGAGCTCGAACATGTTGTTCCGCAACGAGATGATCACAAACTGCGCGTTTTTCGTCCGCTCTTTGATGTAATGCCCGACGATGGACACGTTCTTAAAGTCCAGCGCGGCGTCGATCTCGTCCATGACGTAAAGCGGCGTGGGCTTGTAGTGATGCAGCGCGAACACGAGCGCGAGCGAGGACAGCGTCTTCTCGCCGCCGGACAAGTTCGCGATGTTCTTCCAGCTCTTCTTCGGCGGCCGCACGCTGAAGACGATGCCCTCGGCGAACGGATCGAGCGAATCCACGAGCTCCAGCTCCGCGTCTCCGCCCAACGTGATCATCTGATACATCTCCTTCAACCGGAGCGAGATGACGTTAAACCCGGACATGAACTCGTCCAGACGCTTCTTGCGCAGGTCGTCGTACTCCGCGCGCGTCGCGTCGCGCGCCTCCGTGACCGTCCGAAGATCGCCCGCGCGTTCTTCGTACTCGCCCTCCTTGTTACGAAACGCCTCGATCGACGAGAGGTCGGGTTTCATGACCGCGAGCTCCTCTTCCAAGCGTTTCTCGTCCGCGACGAGCGCGTCTGTGGTCTCGCTCGCGAGCTCTTCGTCGCTCAAGAGCTCGGGCACGGGCAGCGACACCTCCGCGTGGAGCGCCTCCTGCTCCTTCCGCAACTTGGCGAGCTCCTTCGTCCACTGCTTGTTTTTCTCCTCGTTTTGCTTCCCAGCCTCCGCGAGGTCCTCGATCTTCGCGCAGAGGTCAACCTCGACGTGCTTGATCGCGCCAATCTCCTTCAGCGCGGCGTCTCTCTCCATCGCCGCCGCCGCGAGCTCGGCCGCCTTGGCGTCGCACATCGCCTGAAGCTCCTTCTGCCGCTCCAGAACCTCCATGGCGCCGTCCTCCAACGTCTTAAACGCCTCCTTGACGGCTTTGACATCCTCCGTCAGCTTCGCTCTCTCCGCGGTCGCGTCCTCGATCGCCTTCATCAGACGCGCGGTCGCCTTGGCGTGGCTCGCCGCGGTCGCGCGCTTCTCCACGCAGCTCTCCTCCGCGGCGGCGATCCCGGCTCTCAGATCCTTCACCAGCGCGCGTTGCTTTTTCAGCTTTTCGCCGCCGACGTCGTCCATCTTCTTTTGCAGCGCCTCGCACCGCGCTCGCGTCTCCGCGGCGTCTTCCTGCACCGACGCGTACGCCGCGCTCGTGTCCTCGACTTCTTTCTTCAGTCTCTTGAGCTCCGCGGCGTCCTCCTTCGTCGTCTTCGCGTCGTTCTCGAGTTCGATGAGGCGGCCGTTCAAGTCGCTCGCGCGTTCGATCGCGGCTTCGTGCTCCGCCTTGAGCTTGGGAAGGAGCCGCTCGATCTTCGCGATCGCTTGCTCCGCCTCCTTGGCTTCTTTCCCCGCCGCGATCGCCGCGGACCGCGCCTCCTCGTACGTCACGGACGCGGCCTGGAGGTCCTTCTCCGCGACGGCGACCGCCGCCGCAGACTCCTCCGCGTCGTCCGCCGTCGCTGGCGCCGCCGTGCCCGTGCGCATGCGTCCCCCCTTGGGCTTGGACCCGCCGCCGGACATCGTCCCGCTCGTCTCGATGAGCTGCCCGGCGAGCGTCACGACGCGCTTGCGTCCGGACTTGCCCTCGTACGCAATCTTCGACGCGGCGTCGAGGTCGTCCGCGACCGCGGTGTCGCGAACGCCGTAGTAAAAGGCAACCGCGAGCCGCGGCTCCGCGGGTTTGATCAAATCCATCAACCGCGGCGCCGCGCCCTTCTCCGCGGCGGCAAAGGCTGCAGCCTCGCGCATGCGCCCTTCCAGCGCCTTTTGCTTCTCGAGGATCAAAAACGTCGCGACGCCGAGGTTATTCGCGCGCAGATGCGCGACGCACGCCTGCGCGTCCGCGGTCGTCTCGACGACGATGTAATCCAACGCCCCGCACGCGGTGGAGACGGCGATGTCGTACTTTTTGTCGATGGCGCCGAGGTCGCCGAGCCGCCCCAACACGCCTTTGATCTTCCCTTTGCTCTTCGCGTGCATCAGCGCGGAGACGATGACGGACTTGGACCTCTCCTGGTCCGCCGCCGATCGCTTCTGCTCGAGCTTGCCGCGAATCTCTCGCGTGGTTTCGTTCGCGAGCTTCTCTCGCGCGCGCGCCGCGGACTCCGCCTCGCGTCGCTCCGCCGCTCTGGACTTTTCCGACGCGAGGTCGCTCGCGGCGTCGGACATCTCTTCCTCCTTCTTCGCCGCGAGCGCGTTCGCTTTCTCGACGCCCTCCTTGGCATCCTCGTACCTCTTCCGCGCGTCTTCCTTCGCGTTCACGAGGAGATCGCGCTCCGTGACGGCGACGTCCATCGCCGCCTTGGCGTCGGCGATTTTCCCCTCCCACGGCGTCAACGCCGCCCGCGCCGCCTCGAGCTCCGCGCCGATCGTCGCCATCTCTCCCTTCAAACTCTCGAGCACGGCGTCCAGCGCGGTCTCCTCCTTCGCGACGCGCTCTTCCAGCTGCGCCTTCTTGGACTCGAGCTCCGGGACTTCGCGCTCGATCGCCTCCACCTCCGCGGCCATGTCCGTCTGTTTCTTGGCGTCCTTGACGAGCTTCTCGTCGAGCTTCTTCGCGCGCTGCTTCATGTCCTTCAAGTCCTCGCGGTGCTTGATGTCCTTGCGCTCAAACTCCGCGAACGCTCTCGTCGCGTCGTCGAGCCGCGCTCTCAGCTCCCCGAGCGCTTTCGCGTGCTCCCCGTGCGCGCGCTCCAACGCCTCGGCGCCCGCCGTCGTTTCCTTCGCTTTTTCTCTCTCCTCGGCGAGCGTCGCCTCGAGCGCCGCCTTCTTCTCCGCGATCGCCGCCATCTGCGTCCGCGCGTCGAGCTCGAAGACTTGGTACATCACGCTGCGCGTCCTGACGAGCTCGCGCTCTTTCGCCATGAACGCCTCCGCCTCCGCTTTCGCGCCGGCGAGGCCGTCGCGTTCTTTTTCGACGAGTTTGAGTCGGTTCGCTTGGCCGCCGCGCTTCTCGTTGAGATCCTCGAGCGACTTCGCCTTCTCCTCGATGCTCTCGACGTACTGGTTCGTCCCGATGATGTCCTCGAGGTACTCCAGCAGCCCCTCGTCGTTCGGCGTCTGCGCTTTCGGCTTCATCATCGAGATTTGTTCAACCTCGCCCTGAAGGATGAGGAATCGGTTGTTGTTCAGGTCGACGCCGTGCGCCTTGAGGAGATTCGTGACCTCCGTGAAGTTGGACGTCTTCGCGTCGATGAAGTACTTGGACGTGTTGTTCTTGTACGCCTCGCGCGCGATGATGAAGTCTGAGTTCGGGATCGCCTCGAAGTCTTCGCCTTCCTGTTGGATGTCGAGGAAGGAGGCGCGAGGGGGAAGGGAGGGTTCGACGAGTTGAGATTGAGATGAGATTTCGCGTCGGTCGTCGGGCGGACGGGCGGAAGATGCTGAATTCGCGGAGGAGGAGGGCGGGGACGACGCCGCGGTTCGCGACGCCGCGCGGAACCTCGCGAGCGCGACGACGGACGGACGCGGACGTCCTCGCGCGCCGTCGCCCGCGGGTCGGCTCGAGTCCACGCGTCGTTCGTCGTCCGCTCGCTCGCGCGTTCCGAGCCGTCTCCGCCGAAACGCGCGTTCGGGACGGGACGCGCCTTGTCGACGATCTCGTGGAAGTGCACCTCCACGCGCGCGTACTCCAAGTTCCTGAAGTCCGTGCTGTTGTGGATGAGCTCGGAGACCTTGTTCAGCCTGAGCTGCTTCGCGCGCTTGCCGAACACGAAGAGCATCGCGTCGATGACGTTGCTCTTCCCCGAGCCGTTCGGGCCGACGACGGAGGAGAAGGATTTGTGAAACGGGCCGACGTGCTGCGCGCCCGCGTAGGACTTGAAGTTCTCGAGCACCATCTTCTTGATGACGAGGCGCTTCTTCGGCGCGTCGGGGTTGACGTCATCGTGAGCCATGACGACCGAGCGACGCTTCTGCGCGGGGTCTGCGCGGGGTAAGGCGCCGGCGCAGCGCGTGTCTGCGCGTCGTCCGCGGGACGTGTCGTGGTTTGTTTCGTTTCTTTCCCCCCGCTGCGATACAAACGGCCGGCTCGCCGGCTCGCCGGATCGATCGGCCGTTTCAGTGTTCATCGGTCATTTGAAAGGCGCCGCGATCAAATATTGAAACCGAGGGGTGGGTGAAAAACTCCCTGAAAACTCCTTTCGTTTCGAGCGCACCTCATCAGCGCTTTCGTGGCGCGTCGTCGGAGGGAGACGGGGAGGCGCGACGCGCGCGGCGGCGGCGCGCGAGATCGAATGGCGCACCTCGCGGCGGCGTCCGCGCGCGCGGGATGGACGACGCATCGCGCGCGGCGGCCCGGCGGCGTCGCGATCGCGCGCGTCCGCGGCGTCCCCGCCCCCGCGTCGCGGCGGACGGCGCGGCAGATCCCGCCGCGCGCGCGGGGCGGGCGCGACGAGCGTGGGGCGCGGGTCCGGCCCCGCGCGCGCGCGACGTCGCGCGTCTCGTCCTCACGCGACGTTTGCGGCGACGCGGAGGACGTCGTCGCGAAGACGAAGACGAAGACGATCGCGGCGGAGGACGCGCGGCGAAAGGTGCGGCACGCGTCGACGGTCACCGGGGCGTACATCGCGGCCGTCGGCGCGTGCCTTCTCGTCGCGCCGGTGCGAAGCTTCTCCGTGCTGTTCGACGCCTCGTCGATCGCGACGCACTGGATTCGCGTCTTCGGCGTGCTGTGCGTGACGTTCGGAGTGTACTATCTCGACACCGCGAGGGGGGACGGCGGCGGCGGCGGCGGCGGCGGCGGCGGCGGCGCGGCGATGTCATTTTATCGAGCCACCGTGCGCGGCAGGGCGTTCGTCGCGCTCGCGCTCGCGTCGATCGCGATGACGACGCCGTCCGCGCGAGTTGGGCTCTCACTGTTAGCGTTCGTGAACGCGGTGAGCGCGGGGGTGATGCAGCGCGCGCTGCGCGTCGCGGACGCGGCGGCGGCGGCGGCGGGCGAAGGGAACGGTGAGACAAGAGCGGTATCATATTAATATCCTCTCTGTAATAGGAGAGACATTTAGACTAGTAGATAGCGTCGTGTGTGAGTGTGATAGGTGGGTCGTCCGCGAGCACCGCGCGCGCCTTATCCCACAGGTCTGGATCCAACGCCGCGTCCCACTCCGGCGCGAGCGGCGGGAAGACGTGGAGCGCGGGCGCGGGCGCGGGCGCGGGCGGCGAACGCGGAGACGGGAGGGAAGGAGAAGCAGAAGCTCGGGTTTCTTCAGAAGTACTACCACAAGGGGGCGTTTTTCCAGGAAGCCGCGGACGATCCGGC
>MDSW01131753.1_pt1 | contig 16299 bp, 14 predicted proteins | sample 811171 | NCBI WGS metagenome assembly MDSW01 (sample SAMN05326641, study PRJNA326480) | marine metagenome | isolation source: seawater | place: Atlantic Ocean: North West | collected 2012
GTGCTCAATGGCCCTCTGCACCCTGCCAACCGTGAAACCTTGGAAACCGTTGGCAAGGTTCCGGTCCTAGCGGAGCTCACACCGCAGCAGGAGCTCAATCAACAGACGCTGCAGCGTGTGTGGGATCACGCCAAGTTGGGCGGCACCGGCTGAAGCGCTCAGAGCCCAGGGCTGCTCTGCATGATGCCGCCATCAGCAAAGATGCTGGTGGCGGTGATGTAGCTGGCGCCATCGCTGGCAACAAACGCAGCCACTGAAGCAATTTCCTCGGGTTCAGCCATGCGGCCAAGCGGAATCGCTGCGTTGAGCTTGGCCAGCAACGCCTGGTTGCCGGCATAGGAGGCATTGATGGGAGTATCAACGGCTCCAGGACCGATGTTCACCATCGTGATGCCGTGGGGAGCGAGCTCAAGCCCGGCCGTGCGGGTGAGCATGCGGACCCCACCTTTGGAGAGGCAGTAGGCGGTGTTGTTGGGCATCGGCCAGTCCTCATGCACCGAAGAGATGTTGATGATGCGGCCGCCACCGCCCTGCTTGATCATCTGCTTGGCCGCAAATTGCGTGCCAAAGAACGCACTCTTGAGGTTGACATCAAGCACCTTGTCATAGTCCTCAGGAGTGGTGTCGAGGACCGAGGTGCGGGTCTCGAGGCCGGCGTTGTTGACCATGATGTCGAGCCGGCCATAGGTGGAAACGGCTGTATCGACAACACCCTGGAGCTGATCGAGCTCCGTCACATCCGCCTGGGCACCAATCGCCTCACCACCTGCTGCTTGGATTGCAGCGACGATCTCATCGGTGCGCTCGGGGTGGGAGCGGTAGTTGATCACAACCTTGGCCCCCCGCTTGGCCAGCTCCTCTGCGATCGACTTGCCGATCCCGGTGTTGGCACCGGTAACAATGGCAACTTTGCCGTCAAGGAATCGTTCAATCATCACGACAGAGCTGGACGTCATGCCCAAGCTTGCAGCAGATCGGCAATCAAGAGGTTATCGAGAGAAAGCAGACCACCACCTGCAAACATCAAGACAAAGCACATCACCACATACATCGCAGCTTTCTCCCAACTCGGTGGCTCACCAAGGCCTTCCGGCCCTTCATATTCACCGTCAGGAATCTGATACGGATCTGGAGCAAAGAAGGGCAAACCAGACCGCGCCTCGAGAACCATGGCATAGGCCATGTTCAACAAAATGGCGAGGGCTGCCAGCGGGGTCAGCAGCCCAGGAAGCAGCACCAGGCCCGCGAGGAACATGGAAGCTGCCGAGAGGAAGCACAGCCAGGCTGGCGTACGCATGGATGTGGCCCACGTCTTGAGGTTGCGCAGCTTGGGCCAGCCATGGCGAATGAAACTAATGCCAATAAACAGCCGCATCACCAATAAGGAAAACTCTTCTGCCGTTGAGGGTGGGGCCGGCACGAGTAATTCAACAACCGTCAGATCCATGACAAAACAGCCGCATGCTCTTCAGGCTAGACATCCAATGCTGTGCAAGATCTAAAGCCACCAGATGCCAGCAGTAACAACGCATTCTTTACCACTAGCGCCTATGCCGATGAAGCACGGGGAGTCGGCATGACATCACAAGAGCAACCTGGAATCCCCTTCTGGCATGTCTGGACTGACAACAGCGGCATCACTCATCAAACACGTCAGATGCTGCAGGATTTCAAGATGCAGGAGATCACCTCAGGCAACACCCCGCAATGGCTCTCCGCCCCGTGCTCTGGTGATGCCACGGTGCTGTTTTCTGTACTGCCAGCCGGGTGGAGCAGTCCTTGGCATGAGAATCCCGCGCCGCAATGGGTGATGCCGATCAGTGGTGCCTGGGCCGTTGAAACCATGGATGGCCAACGGGTGGAGATGGGCGTTGGCGATCTCTCCTTCGGCGGCGATCAAAACACCATGGCCCAGGACGGCAAGCGGGGCCATCTCTCCTGGGTCGTGGGGGATGAGCCCTGCCGCCTGATGATCGTCCAGCTCGGCGCCGCCATGTCCCCACCCCCCAGGCCGGAGCAGTGATGAGCCATCAACCCTCCAGCTGCACGGAAAGCTTTGACCCCCGCTTTGATGCACTCGTGCTCTTCAACGCAGAGCTGGAGTGCCTGGCCAGTGGATTCCGATGGCCAGAAGGCCCGGTTTGGTTTGGCGATCACCAGTGCCTGTTGTTCAACGACATCCCCAGCAACCGCACCTTGCGCTGGAGCAGCCAGCACGGCCTCACCACCTTTCTTGAGCCATCGGAGTTCGCCAACGGCCAAATCCGGGATCGCCAGGGCCGTCTGATTCAGTGCCATCACCGCAGCCGCTGCCTCACACGCCGCGAACTGGACGGACGCATCACTGTGCTTGCCACCCACGCTGGCGGCAAGCGACTCAACAGCCCCAATGATGTGACCGTGACCCGCGATGGATCGATCTGGTTCAGCGATCCCCTCTACGGCTTGATGAGCGATTACGAAGGAGGTCGCCACACTTCAGAGCAACCACCAGCGCTCTATCGCCTTGACCCCACCAGCGGTCAGATCGATGCCATGGCCACCGATTTTGACGGTCCCAATGGCTTGGCTTTCTCACCAGATGAACGGCTGCTGTATGTCGCTGAATCCGGCACCCCAGGAGCGTTAGAACCTCGCCAGTACATCCGGGTGTTCCAGGTGTCTGAGGATGGCCGCAGCCTCAGTGGCGGAGAGATTTTTCACAAAATCAACCCCGGATGGGCCGATGGATTCCGGGTGGATGAGCAGGGAAACCTTTGGTGCAGTGCCGCCGATGGGGTCCATTGCATAGCCCCTGACGGCCAGTTGATCGGCAAGGTGCTGGTGCCCCGCCGGGTGTCGAATCTGTGCTTCGGGGATCGTCAGAACTGCCGGCTGTTCATCTGTGCCACAAACGCCGTGTACGCCCTGTTCACCAACACCCGCGGCCTGCCAACCACCGACATCTAATCCCATGGCCAACGAGCAATTGGAAGCCTTCCTGCGCCAGGTCAAGGCAGATCCTGCCTTGCGTGAGCAATGCGCCAGCTGCCCCAATCTCGATGAAGTTGCAGCGCTGGGCCGCCTGCACGGGTTCGCCTTCAGCGGCATTGATGTGGTGACCCATCAAGCCGAGGCGACGCTTCGCTTAACGCCCGAAGAGCTGGCACCGATTGCTGCAGGCGTGGAACTCCAGGGTCATCTCTGGCTCATGCGCATTCTCTGGAACTGATGCGATCCATCCTCTGTCTCGAGTCCGCCGATAGCGACGTGATCATGGCCGCAGCAGATGCGGCTGCGCAGCGCAACCAGGCGCGTGTCTCGATTGCTCTGGTGGGCATGGATGGCTACCTACTGCGCTTCAAACGTCTGCATCAAGCAGCACCAGCCAGCTGTGAGATAGCCATCGCCAAGGCCCGAATGGCGGCCCTTAGCGGCAAAGCCACCGCCGATCTCGAGGCCTCCATCAACACCAACCGACCTGCTTTGCTGCAATTGAGCATGGCCCTGAACCAGCCAGCGGTCGCCATGGGTGGAGGGCTGCCGTTGATGGCAGGGGATCAATGTCTCGGCGCCGTTGGCGTTTCAGGCATGACACCTGCTGAGGACAGTGCCATTGCCAGCGCCGGTGTGCAGGCCCTGCGCGAACTGCTTGCCGTAACCACCGACTAGCGATCCTCACCCACCAGGAGCACCCCATGCAGGTCGGGATCCCGCAGGGTGAATCCCAACTCTCCGCCAAACAGGGGCAAGGGGAGCGAAACCAGAGAGCTGCAGTGCTGAGCCCACGGCGATGCCTGAGCGCGAGCGTGAAGATCGCGAATCCCATCGGCTTGGATCACCATCGTGTCGTTCACCAGATCACTCCAACGGGCATCGGCGCGGCTCATGCCACCGCGTGGACTCTGATAGTGAAGGAACTCAACCCCCATCTGGCCGGGTTGAGCCTGCAGCGCGGTGATCTCAACGCGGGCTGACTCCAGTCCATCCAGCGCATCCTGTTCAGGACCATGGTTGAGGCCTCCGCCGACACGCTGGAGCCCCAAGAGCTCGCCATAAAACGACAGGCTGATGGTGGTGTCAGCAATGGAAATCGCGGTGTGATCGATCCCCCGAGGCTGGCCGGAGCCATCGTGATCAGCATGCCAACGCGGCGCCCCCTTCCCCGGCGGAAACTGCAGCAGCTCGAGGGGGTGCCCTTCAAGGTCAAAGAACTTCACCGCCTGAATCCCTGCAGCACCCCGATTCCACTCGGGCAAGGTCTGGGGAGCAGTGGAAATGGGACGGCAGGCGCCTTGCAACCGTTCGGCATAAGCCCTCTCCAGCGCATCACTCACCAGACAAATGTGCTGAAACCAGTGGTCAATTCCCCGGGTTGCGGCAGGCATCGGCTGCATCAACACCTCGGGCCAGGACATCAACCACAACGTCTCCTGGCCCAGTCGCAAGGCACAACAGTCCAAGCTTGCAGCAACAGTCCCTGGAAACAGCTCAGAAATCCATGCCGCCGTGCAGCGCTGCTCCCATGCAAGCGTCAAGCCAAGTTGCTCGACATACCAGTTCTTGAGGCCATCAAGATCGCTGCAATTCCTGATCAGGCCTTGGAGGCACAGGAGATTTGGCATCGCTCGTCATGCATCACCAGCGTCTTTAGCAATCACGAAGCAGCAGCAGATCACAGCGCCAACATGTCTTCGTGCTTGAGCCCCAGCCGTCAGGACTTAACAACAGATTCCAGGTGAATCAGAGTCGCGCTGAAGTGCTGCCTACCATGCGTGGAGACAACGCAGATCAATGGCGGCCGCTCAACAGCAGCACCTTCGGGACCGCTGGATTGATCAAGAAGTCGCAGCAGACCGCTACAAATGGTGGGCTCTGCTTGTCGTGCAACTCAGCATCCTGCTGATCGGCATTGATTCAACCATCACCAATCTGGCCTTACCGAGCATCACCAGCGAATTCAAGGTGTCGGTCGCCAGCTCCCAATGGGTCATTGCCGTCTTTTTTGTGGTGGTGGCGTTGGCCCTGCCAGCAGCTGGACGCATCAGCGATATTCGAGGACGAAAAACCGTCTTTGTGGTTGGGTTTTCGCTCTTCGCCATCGGCTCAGCGCTGTCTGGGCTAGCTCCCAACATCGGCATGCTCATTGCCATGCGAGCCCTGCAAGCGGTCGGAGCTGCAGCCCTGCTGGCCAACAGCAATGTGATTTCCTTGGCGGTCTTCCCCTTGCGGCAACACGGCCTGGCCCTGGGGATCAATGGGACGGTGTATTCGGTGGGTTTTGCATTGGGTTTCACGCTCGGCGGGATCTTGATTCAACTCCTGGGATGGCGCTCAATCTTCTTTGTGAATGTGCCCATCGCTCTGGCCTCGTTGTTGGTGGGCTGCTGGATCCTGCGCTCCGACCAGCTTGAGCCAGAGCAGAAGACGGCAGGGCCTCAACGGTTTGATCTGCCTGGCTTTGCGTTGGCCTCAATCGGTGTCGGCGGATTGATGTTGGGTGTGCAGCACTTTGCCAAGGAACAGTCACTCTCGACGCTCACCGTTGGCCTCACCAGCGCTGGTTTAGCGGGCTTGCTTGGGTTCATCTGGGTGGAACTCAAGCAGAGCCATCCCCTGATCGATGTGCGCCTCTTTCGAATCGGCGAATTTGCTCGAGGATCTGGAACGCGTTTGCTCAACAACACCATCGTTGCAGCCTGTCTTTTTGCCATCCCCTTTTTCACCCAGACCGTGCTGCATTTCAATTCTCTCCAGAGCGGCCTGGTCATGCTCCCTTACTCATTGGGTTTGGCTGTTGCCGGCCCCATCGCCGGTCACCTCAGTGATCGTTTTGGACCACGTTGGCTGACCACCTTGGGGTTCATCACCGGCGGGGTCGCCCTGCTCTGGCTGAACTCGATCGGCCATGGACCGGGAAGCATGAACCAAGGCTCGATGCTGGTGATCATCAAGGTCGTGGGCGCGATGCTGCTGCTTGGCTCGGCGTCTGGCTTATTCGTATCACCCAACAACAGTGCATCTCTTGATGCGGTACCACTCGCCCGCACAGGCACAGCCTCGGGCGTGATCTGGGCATTGAGCTTTATCGGCTCAGCTGTGGGAACCGCCTATGCCGCCGCGATGCTGCGCCAGGCGCTCCACGGCCAAATCGAAGCCAGCATCTATCTCAAAGCGCAAGACACACTCTTCGCCAGCCTGGTGGCCTTAAGCGTGCTGGGCGGGGTGCTTTGCTACACCCGTGCACGCGGACCAAAGTCAACAATCAGTTGAATTCCATGAATTCAAAGTAGTTCCCAAAGGGGTCGGAGACAAAGAACCGCTCTCGATCCGGCAGCCTCACCTGCTCCTCAATCCCACAACCAGCCGCTTCCATTCTGGCGCGCAGATCACCAAGATTCTCCACCTCAATGCAGACATGCCGACCAACAGGCACAGGCACATAGTCATCTGTGAAGGAGACATGAATCATCACGTCATTAAAGACGAACCAAACGAGATCAAGATTGCTGTTGCCACAAAGATCATCCGGCAACGGAACTTCCGTCATCCCCAGCAGACCGGCATAAAATGCACGAGCCTGATGATGCTCACCGGGCCGGGCCATCAGCGCAATGTGATTGATGCGGGTGATGAAGGGATGGCTAACGGTGGTTTTCAGGACATCACCGATTGTCATGGCCGCGACACGAGATGGACCCTCCAAAGGTAGCCATCAAGAGCGCTGCAGAATCAGGCGCCGAACCATCGCAGTCCAGCCGGTCTGATGGCTGGCGCCAACCCCCTGGCCGGTGTCACCATTGAAATACTCATGAAACAACAGATGGGGCACCAGCTCCCGATGGGTGTCGCGGTATGAACCGGGGGGAACAAAGGGGGGCAGGCCTGATTCATCCGCCGCAAATAAAGCCAGCAGCCGATTGCGCAAATCGCTGGCAATCTGCTCAAGATTTAGATATTGACCTGAACCTGTTGGATACTCAATGAGGAAGTCACGCCCAAGCGCACGGAAATACTCCTGCAGCGCTTCAATCAGAAGATAGTTGATGGGGATCCAAACAGGTCCTCGCCAGTTTGAATTGCCCCCGAACATGGACACTGGACTATCAGCTGGCGTGTACTCAATCTGAAAGGTCTCACCAGCAACGTCATAGCGGTAAGGATGGTCTTGGTAGTGTTTGGACAATGAGCGAATACCGTAAGGGGAAAGAAACTCGTCCTCATCAAACAACCATCGACAGATTTGACGCAAGCGTTCGGGCGAAACCACTGCATACAGATAGCGGCCGGTGCCATAGCGACCAAGGTGATAAATAGAGTCGTAAAAAGCGTCTTGTGAATAAAAGCTTGAATAGGAGCGCCGAAATTCATCAATATCAAGGCGCTGGTCATACTCCACTTCTTCCTTTGAGAAAGACTGAACAGCCAGCAGTGGAATCACACCTGTCAATGAGCGAACCTTGACATACTCAGCGCGTCCATCAGCTGAAGAGAGCAAATCATAATAAAACTGATCTTCTGGATCCCAGCACTGATAACCACGCTCATCAGCATGATTCATCGTCACCACAAGATTGATGAAGCTCATCTTGAATCGATTGACCATCTCAGAAACATCTGCCAAGCCATCATGTTGGTCAATCGCTACGGTGATCTTGAGCATATAAAGGGTCAGGAATGCCATCCAAGCTGTCCCGTCCGCCTGCTCGATACGACGTCCATCTTTCAGTGGATAGCGACGATCGAATGGCGAAATATTGTCAAGGCCAAGGAAGCCACCATCAAATAGCTCGTGCCCCGTACGATCCGTGCGGTTCGCCCACCAGCCATATTCCACAAGCAACAGGCGCCAGGCATCAACCAGAAAGTCCCAATCTCCATCCCTGCGACGGCTGCGGTCTGTTGTGAAGACGCGCCAAGCAGCCCAGGCGCCTAATGGTGGGTCTACATCGGAGAAAGCCCATTCATAGGCGGGAACCTGGGCATTGGATGCTGCATATTCGCTGGTCCTGAGAATATTGACCTGCTGTTTAGCAAGAGCTGGATCAAGATCAGCGCAGGCAACGGCATGAAACATCAGATCCCATTTACAAAAATAGGGATATTCCCAAGCATCAGGCATTAAAAAGAGTCCGGTTGAGTTCAGATATTTCCAATTGGCATAATCCGTCAACTTGCGCTGTTCTGCCGGCACAGGATGGCCTGGATCTCCCTTCAGCCAACGCCGTACATTAAAGGAGTAAAACTTTTTAGACCAAAGCAAACCTGCCGATGCTGCGCAATACGTGGCATAGTGTTGACCGCTGGGCTCCAACTCAAGAGCTTGGAATGATGCAGCGTAAAACTGCTGCGCCTCCATGGCGCGGCGCCGCATCATCACATCAAACTCACCGCCAAACGGATCATCCGTGGCAATTTGACTCAGGCGGCAACGAATCGTCCACGACTCACCAGCTGAAAGCTCCCGCTGACAAACCATGGCGGCTTTTGTCCCCCCCACAGCGTTGACAGCATTGCTCTGACCATCCACCACAAAGCGATGAAAAGCGTCCTTGGTGTAAGGCGTCTTTGAAGCCTGCGAAAAAACCACATCATGGTTGGTTTCATTATCGGTGAAAATCCATGAATTGGGCTGATCACAATAAAAAGAATACTCCTCCAACTCCTCATAGCGAAAGCGACCAGGGCCTACCCCTTTGATACTGCTGACATCAAGGGAATGATGCTCACCAGGCCTGATTGAGCCTTTTTGGATTTCAGGGTAGCCCCAATCCCACTGATTACGAATCCAGAGGGTGGGGAGGATGGTGATTGGTGCCGAGAACTGCGATTGATTTTCTACAGTGATGCGAATCAGAAGATCATTGAAATGATTTTTGGCATACTCCACATAACAGTGAAAAGCACCCAACTCCTTAAAGACGCCAGTATCCTCTAGCTCATACTCAGCCTCAGTACGAGCTCGGGCCTGATTGGCATCCACCAGTTCATCGTAAGGGAATGCCTGAATGGGATAGACGTACAAACCCTTGGCATAACTGTGACTTGGCGTATTGAGAAGGTGATAATAAACCTCTTTAACATCTTCTCCGTGATTGCCCTCATGGTTTGCCAAGCCAAACAAACGTTCTTTGAGGATTGGATCACGGTGATTCCAGAAACTCGGCGCAAAGCAAAGCATGCAATGGCGATCACTCAAGCCCAGCAGTCCATCCTCGCCCCAGCGATACACCCTCGATCGGGATTGATCATGGGTGAACGAGCGCCAAGCATCCAGGCTGGGGCAATAGCACTCACGAACCGTTCCCCACTGTCGATCCGGTAGGTACGTCCCCCATAGCCCCCAGTCAATATCACCCCGCTGATCCTCAAGGACCCGCATCCACTCAGGTGTTGATTGAACGTTCAGCTTGCGTGCCATTGAATCATCCTTCAGGCTCAGGCCAGCCGCTCGAGCAGATGCTCAGAAACGCGAATCGCATTGGCGATCGCGGTCAGCGATGGGTTGACCGCACTGATGCTCGGCATGAAGCTGGTGTCGACGACATAGAGATTGTCAAGATCGTGGGCCTTGCAATTCACATCGAGCACCGATGTGGAGGGATCAGTGCCAAAACGGCAGGGACCCGATTGATGCCCCACTGCAGCAATATTCATTGCTGATCCGTAATAGATCTCGCGCTCAGCCCAATGATTTTTGGCATAAGCCCGATCAAGGGTCGCCTCCAAACGATGTCTCAATTGCTCTGACGCCTGCTCATTGGTCGGCGTATAGCTCAGGGTGATCTGACCAGTGCGATCAACCGTGACGCGATTCTCACTCAGAGGTAAGTCTTCCGTCTGAAGCCAGAAATCAAGGGCATGGCTCGCAATCTGATCCATGGCCCAGGCCGGAGCCATGGCCGTCAGCTTTGGTTTGTAGCCTTTGATCATGGCGCCATTGGTCTTACCGGTCATCTGCACGTGACCCATGGGATAGTCAAAGTCCTGATCACCGAAGTACCAATCGTTCACAGCTGGGGTCTTCTGAAAGACCGTGTGGTTGGGCTCGTGCCCCACGGCGACCACCACTTTGCAGTTGTGATACATGTAATTGCGACCCACCTGATTGGAGCTGTTAGCCAAACCATGGGGGTGGTGATCATTCGCCGACATCAACAGCAGACGCGCTGAATTGGCTGCACCGCAGCTCACCACCACCAGATCAGCGGAGAAGCTGCGCAGCTCTCCCTCATGCTCGACCTCCACCTGCGTCACCGTGCGGCCGCTGGCATCGGTGATCAGTCGTTTGACTTCCGCATGGGTCAGCAATGTCAGTGGCGTTGGCGCCGTGAGACCGGGACGCACCCCCATCACCTCAGCATCACCTTTGGCGTGAACCAAACAAGGGAAACCATCACAGCGGTTGCACTTCACGCAGGCACTGAACGGCAGGTTGTCCTCAAGGAGATTCACACCCACAGGCATGTGGAAGGGATGCAACCCCTGACCGTGGAAATCATCCACCAACTGCTGCATCCGCGGTTCATGGGCCACCGGGGGATGGGGGTAGGGACCACTGGCGGGTGGCTCGGTGGGGTCTTCACCGCGCAGGCCATGCACGTGATACATCGCTTCAGCCTTGGTGTAATACGGCTCAAAGTCGCTGTAACGCAGTGGCCAGGATGGGGAAATCCCATCGACATGCACCACCTCCTCAAAATCGCGTTCGCGAAAACGGAAATGAGCGGCCCCATACATCTTGGTCGCACCACCAACGAAGTAATGACTGCCGGGTTGAAACGCATGGCCGTTCTTGTCTTTCCAGAGATCAGGAGAGACGTAGCGGTTGGCCTGGAACACTTCGGCTGAATCCCAGTTCTGTGGTTCGCGGGGCAACCACCCACCCCGCTCAAGCACCAGCACCCGACGACCGGCTTCCGCGAGGCACCGGGCCAAGGTGCCACCACCGGCACCACTGCCGATAATCAGCACGTCGTAATGCGTGTCCATAGCAGGCCAGGGGAGGTGTGTGGAATTGCAGCGCTACATCGAGCTGTAGCGCTGCAATTGGGTGATCATCTTCAGCACGATCGCTGTCCAGCCCGTCTGGTGACTGGCACCAACACCAGAGCCGTTATCGCCGTGGAAGTACTCATTGAATAGCAACAGATCCTTCCAGTGGGGGTCATGCTGAAAGAGATCAACGGCCCCATTGAAGGGCCGGCGCCCATCCTCACCACAGCGGAACAGGCCCACCAGACGCTTTTCCAGCTCCAGCGAGGCCTCCCAGAGACTGATCCAATGGCCAGAGCGTGTGGGGAATTCAACTTTGAAGCTATCCCCGTAATAGTGGCCGAATTTCTGCAACGATTCGATCAGGAGATAATTGAACGGCATCCACACTGGACCGCGCCAGTTCGAATTACCTCCGAACATGGCAACAGGACTGTCTGCCGGGCTGTAAGCAAGCGTGCCTGTCTCCAGACCCTCATGGAAGGTATAAGGATTCTGCTCATAGATCTTGGACAGTGATCGAATCCCATGGGGGGAGAGGAATTCATCCTCATCAAAGACGTACTCGAGGATGCGCCTGAGATGATCTTCAGGAACAAGCGAGAACAAGGTGCGATCATTATTCCAGCGTCCAAAATGCTCATTGATCCAAGCAGGACTGATGCGCTCAGAAAGAAATGGGCGCAGAATGGCATTGACATTCAATGAGTCCACACGCTGCACGGTATCCACATCAAAGCTGGCCACCGCAAGCAGAGGAATCAGGCCAGAGATCGAGCGAGACCGCAGATAGTCCCAGCTGCCATCCGGCCGCTTAATGACGTCGTAATAAAAGCCATCTTGCTCATCCCAGCTCCGATAGCTGCGCATCACCTTGGCCGTATCATTAATCACCGCATCGGTGTTCAATGTGGAGGCCAACTGCGCAAAGTCATAGACAAAGCGTTCCGCTAAATCGCCATACTCCGGCTCCTCCGCGGAAAGGATGACGGCGATCTCAAGCAGATTGAGACTCAACATAGCCATCCATGCCGTGCCATCACACTGTTCAATCACACTGCCATCAGGCAGTGGATAACGGCGATCAAACACCCCGATATTGTCAAGACCAAGGAATCCACCCTCAAAAACATTGTCACCGGAGCGATCATTCCGGTTCGCCCACCAGCCGTACTCAAGGATGAGCTTGCGCATTGCGGCGCGCAGATAGGGAAGATCGCCACTGCCGCGGTCATGGCGTTCAATCTGAAACACACGCAGGGCAGCCCATGCACCAATCGGTGGATTGGGATCCGACAAGGCCCACTCATAAGCAGGGGTTTGTGCATTTGGAGCCGTGTAGCGCGGGCTGCGCAGCAGCATGCTTTGGACTTTGGCCGTGGCCGGATCAATGGGCGCGAAGGACACCGAGTGGAACATCAGATCCCACTGGCAGAAGTAGGGGTACTCCCAGCTATCCGGCATGGAGATCACATCATCGGCGTAAAGACGGCGCCAGTAGGCGTTCTCGGTCTTGAGCCTCTCCACGGGCGGAGTGGGGTGATTGGGATCACCACTGAGCCACCGAATCACGACCCAGCGGTAGAACTTTTTGCACCACAGCAGGCCACTGGCCGCTGAGCGGAAGATCAGGGCATCTTCCGCACTGAGATTGGGGGCGCAGGAGTGGAAATAGGCCAGGCAGTCCCGTTCCCGCTCTTGCAAGATCTGATCAAACTCCGCCGCAAAAGGCGCCGCTGGCATCTGGCGGGCTAAACGCAGATCCACCACCCACTCATCTCCAGCAGGGATGGTGTTCTCAAGCAGCAAGGCCGCCTTGGTTCCTTCCTGCTGTGGATTCACCGCTGTGGTATCGCCATCGATCACATAGCGGTGGAATGCATCCTTCACATAAGGCTGCTGGTTGGGCTGGCCGTAAAGGCGCTCCGTGTTGGTCTGATTTTCTGTGAACAGCCACGATCCCTGCTCCCGGCAAACCAGTTGATAGGTGCCAAGACTGTTCAAATCAGCGGTTTCAACACCTGTTGCGATCCGCTTGAGGGGGTGGCGCTGACGCCATGCATCGCTATAACCCCAGTCCCAGGTGTTGCGCATCCAGAGGGACGGGAGCAAGGTCAGGGGAGCTGCATCCGGGCCACGATTGATGATGCGGATGCGAATCAGCACATCTTCGGGGCTGGCCTTGGCGTAATCAACAACGACATCGAAATAGCGATTATCATCAAAAATGCCTGTTTCAACCAGCTCGTATTCAGGTTCATCGCGGCCCCGGCGGCCGTTTTCTTCCACCAGATGCTGATACGGGAATTCCTGCTGGGGGTATTTGTAGAGCCCGCGCATGAAGCTATGGGTGGGGGTATTCAGCAGATGAAAGAAGTAATCCTTGATGTCCTCCCCATGATTCCCCTCACCATTGCCCAGTCCGAAGGGTCGCTCCTTCAAGATCGGATCCTTGCCATTCCAAAGTGCGATGCCAAAGCAGAGGAAGCAGCGCTGATCACAGATGCCCAGCAAACCATCTTCGCCCCAGCGATAGGTGCGTGAGCGGGCATGGTCATGGGGAAAAGAGCTCCAGGCATCACCACTGGCTGAGTAGTCCTCACGCACCGTGCCCCACTGACGATCGCTGAGGTAACTGCCCCAGCGCATCCAAGGGACCTGCTTTTCATCGCGCTCGGCCATGCGCCGATGCTCTGAACTCGGCGGCATGGCTTGCGCTGAAGCCTCAGTGAACGACATCAGAATTCCGATTCGAGGTGTTGCGCCAGCCGCAGCGACAGCGCGATTGTTGTCAGGCCTGTGCCAATGCTGGGGCAGCTGGGGAAGACGCTGGCATCGGCGATGTAGAGGTTGCGTAGCTCATGGCTGCGGCCCTGCAGATCAACCACCGATGTGGCTGGATTGCTGCCCATCCGGCAGGTGCCGCAGGCGTACCCCATCACGCTCAACGGGGCCTCACCACGGGGGTGGGTTGGGGCCTGTCGCACCACATGGGTGAGCGGATCGGCTTCCACCGCCTGCAAGGTGTCAATCCAGCGGTAGACGAGGCGGTCATGGGCCTCGCGGTTGTTGGCGATGTAGTTGATGCGGATCTGCTCACCCTGCAGATAAACCTTGTTATGGGAGTCGGGCAGCACCTCACTCATGGCCCACCAGGCGACGGAACGGGAAGCCAGCTCCTCGAGGCCAAAATTCGGCATCAGCTTCGCCACCAGCGAGAGCACCGGCGGGGATTCAGCAAACAGGGCGTCCTGCAGGACCCCACCACAACTCTGGAGATGACCCAGGGGAAAACTGACGTTCTTATCGCCGAAGTAATAGTCATTGACGCCGAACGAGCGCTGGTAACGGCCACTGTTGGGGGCTGCGGCCAGCTGCAGGATGGAGGTGAGCTGCGGCTTCATGAGGTTGCGACCCACTTGGTCGGAACCATTGGCCAATCCGCGGGGATGGCTGTCGTTGGTCGAACGCAGCAGGATCACCGGCGTATTGATCGCCCCAGCGGCCAGCACCACCAGATGGGATTGAAACAACCAGTCCTGTCCGGCGATACAGGCTTCAACGCCCCGCACCTCCGTGCCGGAGGGGTTGACATGCAGACGGCGAACCACTGCATCGGTGCGCAACTGCACCTGCTGATCGGCGATGGCAGGTGCAACACCAAAGAGCTCAGCATCTCCGCTGGGGTCTTCTTTGTTGTCCGACCAGCTCAAGGGCAACTCATAGGGCTTGCAGCCCTGACGCTCCAGCGCGCCACGCAATTCATTGAGGAAGGGCTCCACCGGGCGGGGTGACTGGGCGTAATCCCTCTGACGCGGCGGCTCCGTCGGGTCGACACCGGCGCGGCCATGGACACAGAAGAGTGCTTCGGCCTGGTCGTAATAGGGCGCAAGATCGCTGTAGCTGAGCTCCCAGTCAGGGGAGACACCCTCTTGCAGAGGCAATGGCCCGAAGTCCCTCTCGCGCATGCGCTCAAGAACCGCCCCCCAGATCTTGGTGTTGCCCCCCAGGGCATACATCGACTGCGGCGCAAAGGGATCACCATCAGGGCCAAACCAACGCTCCTGGGGGTGGAAGCGCTCCTTCATGCGCAGCAGTTGCACATCGGCCACGTTTTGATCCCGCAAGGGCATCTGGCGGCCCCGCTCCAACAGCAGCACCCGGTGCCCCTTCCCTGCCAGGTCCCCGGCGAGGGTGCCACCGGCAGCACCACTACCAATAACGATGACGTCGTAAACCTGGTCGTCGATGATCATGATCAGCTCCTCAGTAGCGTTGCCAGACGTAAATGAGCACAAAAAGGATGATCCAAATCACATCCACGAAGTGCCAGAACAGACTCACAGCGGTGACGCCCATATCTCCTTTCTCATAGTTACCGGGGCGGAAGGAGTGATAAAGCATGAGCCCCATCAATCCAATGCCTGTGATCACATGCAAGCCATGGAATCCTGTGAGCAAATAGAAGGTCCCTCCGAACACACCACTGCCGAGGCCGAACTCAAGGCTGGACCATTCCACATACTGCCCATAAACAAAGTAAGCGCCCATCAACATGGTGATGAACCAGACGATGCGAAAGCCCCAGAGGTTGCCCTTATGCAGATAGCGCTCGGCAAAGTAGGCCACAAAGCTGGAGCTCACCAGCACAACGGTATTAATCAGGGGCATCCTGACCTCGAGGCCCTCAACGCCTGGTGGCAGCCACTCCGGCGAGGTCAGCTTGAAGAGCGTAAAACCGGCAAAGAAAGCCAGAAAGATGATGCTCTCAGAGCAGAGAAAAATCACAAAGCCCGTGAGGTTATGGCCGGAGTGCTTGATGTGGCCAGGGGTGTGATTGAGTTGCATGGAAGGGTCTGAGCTGGTCATGATTCAGGCCTCCTGGGCGCGACGGATGTAGTACTCCTCATCGGCCACCTGGGGTTCACCCAGGCCATAGCCGTAGGGGTTGTTGATCACGGTGGGCACATCGTCCTCAAAGTTCTCCGCCGGGGGGGGCGAGGGCAGCAGCCACTCCAGGCCAATGGCGCCCCAGGGGTTGGGAGGTGACTGGGGCCCGCGCGCCCAGGAACTCACCATGTTGAGGATGAACGGAATCGCTGCCACGCCGAGCATGAAGGCGCCGATGCTGGCAATCACATTCCAAATCGCGAATTCCGGGTCGTAGGAAGCCACCCGACGGGGCATGCCCAGCAGGCCAGCCCAGTGCAACGGCAGCCAGTTGAGTGTGCAGCCAATGAAGGTGAGCGCGAAATGGAGTTTGCCCAACCCCTCGTAATACATATGCCCCGTGAACTTCGGGAACCAGTGGTACACCGCGGCGAA
>MDSW01010326.1_pt1 | contig 16296 bp, 15 predicted proteins | sample 811171 | NCBI WGS metagenome assembly MDSW01 (sample SAMN05326641, study PRJNA326480) | marine metagenome | isolation source: seawater | place: Atlantic Ocean: North West | collected 2012
CCACTCTAATGATGAAGTAAACATAAGCAGGGCACAGCCTCACGGCTCCCAGGGCTCTGCGTGGAAAGAAAGGTCGTCTAAAGATGTTTAGGCCTTCTCCGCGCAGTCTCAAGAAATCTGCGCCCAAGCACCAGTGGTGCCAAAAGAAATCCAAGTACACAAGCCTCTCAAGAGAAGAAGAGCAAGCACTGCTTGCGGGGTATGTCTCCGCGCGGGACCAACTGCGCGAGTTGGTAGAGGTAAACCCACTTACCATTCATTTTCTCGAGCAAGCGTTTTGCGCCGAAAGCACGCCTTCGGGAGAGATAACGGGTATATTTAAGACTGTTGAGAACAACACTACTCCCCAGAGCGAGAAACCATTCTGCGAGGCATACGAGCAGCATCGTGACAAGCTTCTCAAGCTCAAAACGAAGTTTGCTAAATACAACCTAAAAGACGATCGTGGTGTGAGCGGAAACCGCAAAGTTCCCCAAGGGCAATTGAAAGTTCAAAACTCTATCGCGACCACTTTGAGAAAGCTCGAACTTACCAATGAAGCTGTTCTTTCCATTGGGTACTCAGTACTGGACGTCGTCAAGACGTTAGAACAGTTGGAGTTGCGCTCACCTGTGGACAAGGCCGCATTCGAATCGCTGGACCGAGTCGAATCGGAACTGGGTGTCAACGCAGGCTTCTTGCGGGACACAGCTCAAGAGGTGAAATCGCAACTTCATACGTTGAATCAAATATCCGAAGGCGTGATTGAACATTGTCTTCCGATGGTGATTCGTATTTCGAGCAATTACCATCGACATGATTTCCAAATGGACGACCTGATTCAGGAGGGGCTCTTCGGTGTTCTGATTTCTCTGGACCGATTCGATTTGGACCGCGGCGTTAGGTTTAAAACCTATGCCAACTATTGGGTGCGGCAAAGCGTTGGTCGAGCCGTGTTGGACCGTGGCCGAAAGATACGGGTTCCTCGGCATGCCATGGCGATGTACTCTCGAGTTATCAAAACGAGGATGTACCTGCAGGAGAATAACGATGAAGTGACGCCAGAAGACATCTCGAATGCGCTCCGCGTGCCACTGAATTCAGTGAACGGAGCACTAAATCTGGTACAGCAGCCATTGTCATTGGATGGCAGCCTCGCCGGTGGTGGCAGCATTGGAGACTATCTTCAGGACGAAGCAGCTTTCAGCCCTGAAGAGGAAACCATGTTTCACATTCTCTCGGACGAACTCAAAACTGTGTTGAGTCGTCTTCCGGCTCGCGAGGAAAAAATCTTGAGAATGCGCTATGGGATTGGTGCAGCTAAGCAGTACACTTTGAGAGAGCTTGGTGAAGTCATGGGCATCAGCCGAGAGCGGGTGCGGCAGTTAGAACAGCAGGCCTTAGGACGTATTCGCTCCAGCCAGAGTATCGGGCAATTGCGAGAATTCTTGGGGCCTCTTCCCAGCGATAGCACAGGGCCTTGCGAAGGTGGTGAGCTATCCAGGGATTGAGTATTGGCGGAGATATTGAGTGACACAGTTAACTTTGGCGCTTTGGTTACTGCATTTGCTAGCGACCTTCGCCATGTTTGGTGTGATCTGGATGGTGCAGCTGGTCCAGTACCCTCTTTTTAAAGATGTAGGAGCCAACGCATTTAAAGAATACCACGCTGGGCACGTTACACGTATTACTTACGTGGTGCTTCCACTGATGACCTTAGAGGTAGCTACCGCGATAGGTTTTACCTGGTTGCATGTCCAGCCGCCTGTCGGAGCTTATGTATGGTACGCTTCTCTGACTGGGTTGGTAGCAATTTGGGTCTCCACCATGTTTTGGCAAGTTCCGGCCCACGATAAGTTGTCCAACGGCTTCCAGTCGCAGGTCCACGCTACTTTGGTTGGAGGGAACTGGCTACGAACTGGGTTGTGGTCTTTTCGGGCAGGTGCGGTGCTTTACTGCTCGTACCTTATGTTGACTGCTCTTTAAACGAGAAGTCGGGAAGGCTCACTCAAAGGGCCTTTAAGGTGCTTGTTGCGTTTGAGATAACGTTGAAACCCGCGCATGACTTTAAGATGGAACGGAGCCTGCGTCAGCCGATAGATGCTCCAAGGAAGCTTCGGTGCGAAATCCAAAATGGCCGCCAAAGCAAACGTTTCGCAACTGGAAATTCTAAATTCTAGGCGACCACGCACATTGGCCTTCTTCATTTTTTCCGTATTCACCAGCAGTCCACCATCGATGTAATACAGGGCACGTGTTTTTTCGGACCGTTGAGGGGCGTAACGCAAAATAAGAATGGGTGTCTTTAAACCCCAAACACTAAACCGCATGCATTGCTCTTCATCCACATCGACTCTGAGCCAGGGCCCCATGGTCTCTCTAAGGTAGGATGCGTAGATGCCGGCAATGTCTTGAGCTGAACTGGGTGAACTCAAGCTGAGTCTTTGTATGGAGCAGACCATTTCTTTAGCGGGTTTTTTGGTAACCGTTTTCTTAATTTTCGCTCGGGTAATAGGCTCAACTTTTTCGATGGCCAATGCTGTTTTGAGAGCTTCTCTAAAGCTGAATCCTCTGATTTTTAGCTTTTCTTGCAGACGGTTTTCCTGCACCACCATATCGTGACGAAGGCTTTCAATAAGTGGTTTGATGAGTTGTTTTGAAGCGCCAGTGATCAATCTGATCCAATGCAAAGATAACCACAAAGAGAATACGGGTACCGAACCAATGTGACGCTTGAGTCCCATCACGCTGGCTGTTTCTTGCATCATTTCGGTATAGCTCATTCGATCGGGGCCGCCGACATCAAACCACTGGTCGTAGAATTCTTGGTTTCCGATGCACCCATCAAGAATGGATACAACATCTTGTACCGCAATGGGCTGAGTTTGTGAGGATGTCCATTTAGGACAAAGCATGACCGGAAGCTTTTCCACCAGTTTGTACATGATCCGAAAAGACGACCCTCCGGCTCCAATGATGAGTCCGGCTTGGATGACTGTTACGGCGGGACCGCGAACGCCGAGTATTTGCGCAACCTCGTGGCGACTCATGAGGTGTTCGGACAATTCTTGGCCAGCAGGCATCAACCCGCCTAAGTAGATGATTTGTTCTACATGGGTCCGGTTGCAGGCGCGGGAAAAGTTATCCGCCAACATCCAGTCGATGTCGCGAAATCCGGCTTGGGTTAACTGAGACGGAGCCATGGAGTGAACCAGGTAAAAAGCGTACTTGGCGCCGTGGACGGCCCGTTCGGTTTGGAGCAAAGAAAAGAGATCGCATTGTCTCCATTCGAGATCTGGATGGTCCGATTCTTTTGCCGCACCGCGGCTAAGGGCGATCACTTTGAAACGCTGCAAAAGCAGGGGAATAAGGGCCTTACCTACAAAACCACTGGCGCCGGCCACCACCACGGTATCTTTGGTTCGCTGCGAATCCGTCGTGTTCATAAAAGTATCCCCACTTCTCTTGATTTAAATGGGTGCTCTCGGTCCAAGATTTCAAGGTTTGAACGTTTTATTTCTCGGCGGGTTTGAGAAAGGACTTTGCTAGGGCTAGAAAATGTTTTCTTGCCGCGGCGTGATCGACGATTGGCTTGGGGTATTCACGACCCAGGACCGTTTGCGCTTCTTCCAGAACATGAGCGGGGGCCTCCCAGGGTGCATGGATATATTTGGTTGGAACACGGGCCAGCTCGGGTAGGTACTTGCGCACGTAGTCTCCATTGGGATCAAACTTTTTGCCTTGGAGCATGGGGTTGAACACACGGAAATAAGGTTGTGCGTCGCAGCCACAACCCGCCGACCATTGCCAACCAGCAATATTTTGGGCCCAGTCTCCATCGGTGAGATAGCGCATGTAGTGGGCTTCGCCGTGCTTGTAATGAATCATGAGATGTTTGGTTAGAAAACTCGCGCTGATCATACGGGCACGGTTATGGACAAAGCCTTCTTGAATCAGTTGACGTGCGGAGGCATCAATCACGGGATAACCCGTTTTGCCCTCGGTCCATGCGTTCCAGAATTCTTCATTAAATGTCCATGGGAAATCTTTAAACTTGGGCTTGAACGGTTCCTTTAGAATTTCAGGTCTGTCCCAGAGCGTGCTGTGACTGAATTCTCGCCAGAGAAGTTCATTGGAGTAGACGTACTTGGCATCACCATCCGGTAGATTTTTCTCAATGGCATTCCAGATGGTTCGAATAGAGAGAGTTCCGAACTTGATATCAGCGGAGAGCCGACTGGTGCCCGGTCTATCCATGCGGTCGCGGTCTTCGTGATAATTCGAGGCGGCTTGTTCAAGGTAATGTTTGAGCCGCTTTTTGGCTGCTTTCTCGCCTCCCATTTGAATATTGGGATTGGTCTCGATGCCAAGTGAATCCAGTGTTGGAATTTGGACCTCTTCAACGGCGGGCAGTGGAGGCAGAGCCGGGATGGTTTTCGGGGCACCGGCGCAGTCTTGGATCTTTACGGTGCTTCGAAACTTTTTGGAGAAGGGTGTGAATACTCCAAAGGGTGTTCCTTTGCCGGTCCGAAGGCGACCCGGTGGATGGAGGGTTTCTCCTTCGAAGAGCTCAAATGGGACACCCATTGTGTCGGTAATGATTTGGTCTCGCTTTTGGCCAAAGGGTTCAACCCAGCGATGAGCGACCACGCGATCGACCTCAAATTTTTTGGCCAATTTGGGAATGACCTCGGTACTTTTTCCTGAGACGCAAATAAGCTTGGAGCCTTTGTGCTCGATGTTCTTGGCCAAAGCTTCCAGGCCCTCTAAGAGGAACTGCATGCGGTGGGGCAGCTCTTGCGCACGTTTAGGACTGAAAAAATAGGGGTCGATGACGAAGACCGGGATACATTCACCTTGAGAGATAGCCGAGCGAAGAGGCTCGTGGTCACTGATTCTTAGATCTTTTCCGCGAAACCACACCAGCGTCCGCATGCCTATTCCCACCTGTTTATTGTGCCTGTCCTAGGTCCCTAAGATGGGTAGCCAACCCTTGAAAGACAAGAGTTGTTGGGTGGTTCAGTTTTGCTTGATACTGCTGATGATGCTCTCAATGCTGGGGTGATCGCCGGCGGCCTCACTGACATAAGCCATGCTAACCGAATTCTCGGGTTGTTGAATCACAAAAACGCCGCCTTGTTGCCAGGCATCGCCTTTGAGTCCGGTTTGCATATGACCACCTTTCATGGCGCGCATGGCATTTCCCAGAGCAGAGAGCTTTAGGGTCGATGCCAAGTCACGGCGAAGGCCGGCCAATTTGTATGCCACCAGGTCCGGATCTACAAAGACCGGGAAGTTCAGCTTTTCGTCTTCGATAAAGGCGGCTGCCTGATGAGGTTTGCCATTACCAACCACAACCAGTTGTGCATTGGCTTCGGTGATTTGATGAAGTTCGTCACGCAACTGCGTCACCTGCTCGCGGCAGAAAAGTCAGCCAAAGTGTCGAATAAAGACGAGGACGGTCGGCTTGTCTTGCCATGTGCTGCCCAATGAAAGGGATTTACCATCTGGTGTTAAGACGGTCGCGTCTCCCAGCTCTTGAAGAAAAGACATATAAAGCTCGTTTCGTGCTCGTTAAAAGGATTCTCTTCATCAATGGTGGTAATCCTTGGAGGGTGCGTCAAGGCCCAAATGCTGTGACGCGGCAATTTTTGCAGATCTCTGGACAGTTTTGTGAGGCTTGGTAGTGTCTCGGTCGACGCAAACCTAGAAAGAGAGCATGTCGATGGAAACTTGGGGAGCAGGATCGTTTGAAAATGTTGTGGCCCAACTCTGGCTCATTAAATTGGTGGACGGCACAGAGGTCGCCCCATTGGTAGAGGCGCTAGAGGCCGTTCAACTGGACCAAGATAAGCTGCCGAGTGCTGCGGCCTGCAAGGCCATTGCGGCGGCAGAGTTGGTTGCCTCTTTGAATCCAGAATCGAAAGTATCTTTACCCGACGAGATCTCTGATTGGTTTAAACGTAAAAAATTACGACCCAGTCAGGAACTGGTGCATTTGGCGAGAGAGGCCATGGACAAGGTTGCTGACCAGTCCTCGGAACTTCGTCAACACTGGGAAGCGCAGCCGCGCGGCGGCAAAGAGTGGGTGCGTTTGGTCAAGCAACTTAAAACGCAGCTCGAGTTCGATGCACCTCGCGGCTTAATCGGTGATAAGTCTTGGTGGCGTTTTTGGAATTGATGTTGCTTTGAGCAGCTTACGAGAATTGCATCGTCGTCTTGCGATTGCCTAAGAGCCAACCGGCTCGAAGTTCCATTTGATAATACTTTTCACGATTGGCTACGGTACCACTGACCTCCTGGAGAACTCTCACGTGGGGTATGTCGTCCTGGAGCGTCCAGTATACTTTCTTGGGGTGGTTGCCGCCCACATATTCGACCTGCGTTTGGATGTTGTATTTGGCCAAATATTGCCGAATGAGACAGAGCGTGTCTCCGATGGCTCTTTCGTCCGCGTTAGACCACGCAGTGCCGCCAATGATGCTGACTTCAAGATTACGTAAGTCGGAGCCTTCTTTTCTAAAAGCCATGATCAGTTTATCGAGTTGCTCGCGACCGTAGCGTTCAGCCTGTGCATGACCCCTTGCATCGAGCGATGAGATGTCTTGACTCGGGACACAGAAATTAACCATGCCAAGGATGCCTTCATTTGGATCTTTGAGACAAACCACACAAGTGACTCCTGCAACCGTGACAAGCATTTCGTCAGTGGTGCTTAGGTATTGCTCGCCAGGTCTAAGTTTAATCGCTCGCTTAGATAAGTGTGGGTCCCAATACCGGGTTAGTTCTGCTTTTGGACTTTTTTTCTTTTTACCCAATTGACCGATTTTTCGAATTGCCAGTGCCATTGTTTACCCCTTATCCCCAGTTGAGTGGCCCTTATGGGTTCACCCAGAGAGTAAGGGTCGCACGGGTCTGGAGGACCAGCAATTTTTTGGTTGATGATGCCCACGATGGCCGCAGGCAGATGTCACAAGAGGTGCCTAAAGTTCCGGTGATTTAGCGTCTGGTTTCTTTTCTGAGACCTCAAGGGGAATCCACACGGTGAACTTGGCTCCGCCTAACTTGGACGAACTGATACTGATGTGACCCCCGTGGGCATCAATGATTCTCTTGGAGAGCGAAAGCCCAAGTCCGGTTCCTTTACCTGGGGATTTCGTGGTGAAAAATTCGGTAAAAACATGGCTCTGAATGGCTGGGTCAATACCTGGACCATTGTCGTTGAAGGTTACGTTGATTCCTGCGACTCCGTCTTGAGCACATGGTTCGGCTTCAATATTGATCTGACCCTGGTATTCGCGCCCCTTGAGTTCTTCTGTGGCCTTTTTCTCGTCAAGAGCATCTGCAGCATTGGACAAGATATTAATAAAGACTTGGCCCAGTCGACTTCGGTGACAACAGCAAAGCGGTAATTCAGGGATTTCTTTGGTTACTTCATGCTCTATTAGTTTGCCTTGTGTGATGGTCAAGGCATCGCTGAGGACGTCGATTATTTTGACGTTGTATGAAGGTTTTTGGTCGGGGTGACTTTGCGTTTTAAGGGCTTGGCAAAGACCAGTTAAACTTTGCAAACCACGGGACATAATAGCGTTGTTCTTTTGATTTTTATCAAGAAAGTTTTCGAGCCAGCGCGAGTCTTCGTCACTCAGTTTAATTGAACCTTTTAGACCGTCCCAAAACTCATGAAGTGATTTGTTCTCGGACGAATGATTTTGAAGAGCTAAGTCCAAATTCCAAAGTGGATTCTGAATTTCATGGGTAACGCTGGCAATGAGCTGACCGAGGCTTGCCAGCTTGCCAGATTGGATCAGAAGATCTTGGGCTCGTCGTCTTTCAAGCTCACGGGCTTTTTCCAATTGAATGGTTTTGATTCGAAGTTCAAGGTGCATCACGATCTCATGCGCCAGAATCCCCATGGCCTCTTTTTGTTGCATTGAGAGCGTTTTGGGCTCCGTGTCGATGACACAGATAGTGCCCAGGCGGAAGTTGTCCGGCGTGATAAGAGGCTGCCCCCCGTAATAACGTATAAAGGGTGAGCCGGTTACCAGTGGGTTATCAAAGAAACGCTCGTCTTCAGCAGCGTCTTCAATTTCAAAGAACTGGTCTTGGTGAATTGCAAATTGGCAAAACGATATATCTCTGGGAGTTTCGCACGCATCCAGTCCAATTCTTGATTTAAACCATTGCCGGCTATCGTCGAGGAGACTTACCAGCGCGATAGGGGTTTTGCATATCATTGCAGCAAGGCTTGTGAGCCGGTCGAATTGAGATTCAGCTTCGGTATCGAGGACTAAATACGACTTAAGTTTCTCGATCCTTAGTTCGTCTTTGTCCGGCCTGGGTGCGATAGCGGCCATCATTCATCCATTTCTGCTCGATTGATTTTATATCTGTACAAGCATACTCGAAGCCTGCCTAAACTACTAAGTAGCTAAGCTGGCTGCAATAGCGGAGGACAGAGAGTGTCAATCTGTCGTTGTGACCAGAGAATCGGTATCAGCTCTAAGAAGCTCCTCGCCATTTAGGTTCAAATAGCTCCCTCGACTCAAGAGTCCCAAAGTGTCACTGAGTCCCAGAAGTACAAACGCTCCATCTGTGGCAATGGTATCGCCGGAAGGTAACGTAAGCGTTGTGGGGGCATCGTTTTCTCGAATCCAAGCAATATCGAGGTGTCCCTCACTCTCGATGAGCCATGCAGCACCATCGGCGCATTCAACGGGAGTCACCATTAGAGGAGCATCTTCGCCTGAGGTGGTGCCGGTTTTATAGGGGGCAAGAACGGTCAGAAAGTCTGGAGCTATGCCCGTGCTGACGGAGTCTGTGACCGTATGGTCACCCTCGCCGCTGATTAGGCTGTGGACATGGGGAATGAAAAGAGGCGTGTAGGGCGGCTCTTCAACCACGGTAGACTCAGCGCTGGAGGCAGTGAACACTTGGAGAGAACCATTTTCACGTTTGATGTGTGGCCCATGGGCCTCGAGGACCACTTCTCCATCTAGGTCGTAGCCGGCATAAGCGTGAATGCGGTAACGGTATTCATGGCTGGTGGTCTCTCGTGGGTCGAGCCTATCGGCCATGACAAAGTAGCGCTGCCGAATAAAAGCGACACCACGTGTGATTTGGGCTGAATCGTATTCTTGCCTGGATTCTGCATAAGACAGATTCTCGCCATCGATGGTATTTTCGATGAATGCATCTCGGTCACCCCAATCGTTGAGCAGACCTTTCTCGGCCGCACCTTTTCCATCTATCAATATCAAATTGTGTGAGGGAGCATTGGCGGTGACGGCGTTGTTGCGCACATCGGGTTTGTAATAGCCGGTGTCGGTGACCAATAAATCGCCATAGGCACCCATAACGAATGAGGTTCCATCCACGTGGTCGTGAAGGGTTTTACGGGCGGAGCCATTTTCGCCCATGAGTACAAGTACGCGGTCATCGCTTTGCCAGCCCGAGCGAAAGTTAGCGGTGCCACCGTCTATGAGAAACCGGTTCTTCCAAGTGGGCGGCTGTGCATCTGGGTTGGGGGTAACGTAAGCCAAGTGAGAAATAGAAAGGTCGTGTCCACCTCGAATTTTATAGGGGTCGTTGGGGTTTGAACTCCAGTCCCACAGATGATGCTCGGGGGCTCCAAAATGCACAAAGAGAGCCTGAGCAGCTTGGTTGCGAAGGGGTGAATCTGCCACGGGTGCTCGGTGGCCTTGCGGGAGGCGAATCGATAGAGACCAATCGAGAACGTCATGCATGAGTTCACTGCGAATCGGGCTTGGGTACGTAAAGGGTTCGTCATCCAGGCATCCATGCCCGCTCCAGGGATCGACACTGGAACGGTTGATACAATTACGGTTGTAAATGGTTGCCGGGTCTTGGCGATTTTCTACCGCGATAAAAAAGGCCACTGTAGGGGCAAATCCGAAACTGAAATAATGAGGTCCTTCACTGATGCCGCCATCGGCTTGAATGTATTGGCCATCGGGGCCCATGAGGTAGTCCAATTCACTGACAGACCAATCTAGCCACGCTTTGGCTTCTGGGTGATCTTGAAAGGCAAGAGCAACAAAGCCAATACAAGCTGCGGTGCGGATGGGGTGGTTGTTTTGCGCCACTTCCAGGGCCATGCCGCGATAAAAAGCATCCAAGACATAGTAGTCGTAAAACTGCCCCGTAATGGCCGTTAGTTTGTCTTCAATGGATTGAGCTTGTTCTGCGCTGAAAAAATCCGTGGCGTTGAGAAAATCCCAGGCCGCGGTGTAGTGCATGAGGCTTTCGGGCATACGAATATTTATGCCCCACTGGGTATGGTCACCCCAGTTGGTTTCGAGCATTTCCATGGCGGCAATGGATCGATTTGCTGCATCTGCATCGTCATAGAGCCAGGCGATAAATGCATTAAAGAGGGCAATTTCACCGTTGTCCCCGTGAACACCCGCATCCCAGGTTCCTGGCTCTGGGGTTTGGATTTCCTTGAGCGCTTGGGTTTCAATGCGTTCGTAAATTTGCCCCAAAGTTTCCGATTCGATGTTGGAAAGAATCTGCGCTTTTCTATCGGCAGTGACCAGCATGTAAGGGTGGTCAGGAACCACAAATACACTTGGCTCTGGTTCGGTAGATTCTGAGTCGCCTTTGCATGCGGGTTGGGTGATCGCCACGCTCAGAGTAAGGGAGCAGAGTCCCGCTAGCTTTAGATAAAATGATTTCGTACGCATATAGGATCGATGACATTGTATGCTTATGGCATCAAGGGTTTATGAGCGCGAAAGTTCTCAGGGGGCTTTTTGTGTTGTTGCTTCATGGGCTTGAATCAGCTCGATGGCGTCTTTTGCGACCGCGTTGGGGATTGGAAAGCTTAAGACATATTGCGTGATTTTCCACTGGGTCTCTTCTTTGACCAAGACGCCGCTGCCTCGGGTGTTGCCGTATTTTTCGTTGTGTAATTCTTCGTCAAACCAAGCTGTCTGGCCGTTGGCTGAAAGCGAGATGTGCCGTTTTTGAGAAACATAAGTCCAGCCTTTACCTTTTGAAAAATAGGGTTCGGCAAATGCTTTGAAAGCTTCAACACTCCATCGTTCAGTTTTATCGGTGCCAAGAAAAACGCCATCCTTGTGGAAATAGTTGAAATAGGTTTTTCCATCGGCTTTGGAGGCCGCGGTGTGGAACCCGTCGAGTATGGCATTGATAGCGCTGGTGGCGGTGGCTTCTTTGGCTGGCTGGTTCATGGATGCGTCCTTGGGGGCTTGAGTATAGCCGAGAAGGGTAAAAGAAATTGCCATCAGAGCGATGCCAAGAGAGCGGAAAGAGAAGTGTGTTTGGTTCATGGTCATGCTCGATAGGGTGGATTGGCGGGAGGAAGCAAGCGAGCTTTGCACAGATTTTTGTTGATTTTGTGGCTACCGTGTCTGAGCTTCTTTCACCTGATGTATAATTAGATGAATTATTCCATGCACTTGTCGGCGATGAGTCAGAGAGCAATCAATGATGCTTTTAATCTACTTGCGGGTAGACAAGTTGAATTGTTCTCTGATAGGGCAAGGTGAACAGACGCACCGAATTTTGGATAATTATTTGTGGAGTACAGCCATGTACGCTCAAACGAACACCGCCTTGAAGAACGAAGTTATCTTGGATCCACGACAATTCAAACGTGATCCCGAGACAGGTTTAACGCGTGACAATCTTTCCGAATTTGCCGTGGACGCTCAAGGCCGGCAATATTGTATCAATCTAATTGTCGGGTTTCTCTCTAACATCACCCATTACTTAAGCAGCGCCCAATATGGTCTAGATACATGGCAACCTCGTCAGGTGCTGAACGCAGCTGATACCATCTGGAGTGAATGCATCACCGTGGGTGCAGAGCGCGCGGCCCAATTAGCCCGTTCTCTGGAAGAACACGCAGAGGCCAATCGACCGAGGGAGTCACGCCAAGCCTTTGCTAAGCTGCGCTCGGAACTCATCTTTGTCTGGGAAGATCTGCAAGGACGATTGGAGGCTTTGCGTTTGGATATGGGCAAGAATCCTGAAAGACAAAGAGAAGCAAGTTGAACTGTTCATTTTGCCCGTTTCCGTAGTTCCCATCCCAGTGTCCCATTCCGATTTTGAAAGATGTCATTTGACCCTGGCCACTGCCATGGGTCGGCGGTAGAGTCTCCGCCAATCACCTGATGAATCGAGGAACTCAAATGGTCTCTGGAACACACGCCTATGTGGAAGATACACGTAACGAATCGGTACTGATTTATCTTAATGGAGAACTGATTCAGCGATCTCAGGCAAAGGTGAGTGTTTTTGACTCGGGCTTTTTAATGGGAGACGGCGTTTGGGAGGGGCTTCGTGTGTACGGCGGCCGCGTTGCGTTTTTGAAAGAGCATTTAAACCGACTCTTTGAAGGCGCGAAAGCTCTCGATTTGGATATAGGAATGAGCCGCGAAGAATTGACCCAGGCCCTCTATAAAACCCTTGAAGCCAATCAAATGGTCGACGATGTTCATATTCGTCTGATGGTTACCCGTGGGCTTAAGACCACACCTTTTCAGGGACCCTCGGTTAACATTGGCAAGTCCACAGTTGTGATTGCCGCCGAGTGGAAACAAGCGAATACTTCGAAAACGGGTATGAAACTCTTTACGGTTCATGTGCGCCGTGGTCGGCCAGATGTTCAAGATCCTATGTGGAATTCGCATTCCAAACTCAATTGCGTTTCCGCCTGTATTCAAGCTCAAAAGGCCGGTGCCGATGAAGGATTGATGCTCGACCCCCATGGTTTTGTTGCAACCTGCAACTCTACGCATTTCTTTATTGTTCGAGAGGGTGCCCTTTGGACCTCCAGTGGCCGTTATTGTTTGCATGGCATAACGCGGGCCAAGGTCATGGAAGTTGCCCGTGCTAACGGCTTGGATGTTTTTGAAAAAGATTTTTCTCTCACCCAGGTCTACAGCGCCGATGAAGCATTTTGCACTGGAACATTCGCTGGGCTTATCCCCGTGAGAGAAGTTGATGGGCGAAGCATTGGCAGTGGTGAAGCTGGGCCCATTACCCAGAAGCTACAGTCATATTACCGCTCTTTAATTGAGGCAGACTGCGCCAAGCAGGAGTTGCCCTCATGACGACTCGGATCGCAATGTGGTCGGGCCCCCGAAATATTTCTACGGCCATGATGCGAGCTTTTGAAGCGCGTGGTGACTGTGCTGTAAGTGATGAACCGCTTTATGCACATTATCTGAAGCACACTGAGCTCGACCATCCGATGAAGGATGAAGTGATGGCCTCGCAACCCACGGATTGGCAACCTGTGATTCAAAGTCTTAAGAGTGAGAGTCCAGAGCAGAAACCATTTTGGTATCAAAAGCATATGACTCATCATCTCTTACCTCATATTGATAGGGGTTGGATGAAAGAGGTGCGACATTGTTTCTTGATTCGAAATCCCAAAGAAGTTTTGAGTTCTTACAGTAAAAGCCGGGCCGATGTGACTTTGGACGACTTAGGATTCGAAGCGCAGGCGGAAATATTTGATTGGGTAAGCCGCGTTGTGGGTCAAACGCCGTTGGTCGTGGACAGCAATGACATCTTGAAAGCTCCCGCTCAGATGCTGGGAAAGCTATGTGATGCATTGGATGTTCCGTATTCAGAAAAGATGCTTTCGTGGGAGCCCGGCCTTCGTGCAAGCGATGGAGTGTGGGCATCGCATTGGTACAAGAACGTGATGAACTCAAGAGGGTTTGCTCCCTATCGAGAGCGCACCCCGGATTATCCTGAACACTTAGCGCCTATTGCTGAAGCGGCGCAGCCTTTTTATGAGCCTTTGTTTGAAAAGCGTATTCAGCTTTCTTAGAGCTCACCCACCAGTTCATGAAATTGTGCCAGCTCTCTTTCGCTCTTACCGATGGCGTAGCGCTGATAAACATAGCAGCCAATCAAGATACTGGCGATGCTGCCAATAATGGCAAAACTTATCAGAGGCCTTTGGCTGTAGACTTCAAAGTATCGCGTCATAAGCCACGCCGTGAACCCGACACTGAAGATACTGGCGGCCCATAAGCTCCACCATGCATTGTTGATTTTTACGGCTTGCTCAAGGCGATTCTGAAGCTCACTTACATGCTCGTCGGGGTTTTGGCTGAGAGCTTTTTCTACCCGCAGTAATTTATGGGTGTACCAAATAGCGTAGCCAATTCCGTAAGGAATTAAGAACGAAGCAAAGATAATGTTTTCAATTTTAAAACCACTCTCTTGAAAGTAGTGCATTGGGTAAAAGACCAGTACCAGACCTGTTGCCCAGACGGTAATCAGTTGCATCACTTGCTTTCGACGCATCTTAGATAACTTTTCGCCTATGTGTATCATTTTAATCATTTCATTCTCCTTTTCGGACTGCCACAGGTTGGACCATTCTTGAAGTTCGTTATCCATTGTGATCTCCCAGTGCAGTTTTCAGTTCAGCGCGAGCTCTGTGAAGCCGCACACTGACGTTGTTTTCTTGAATGCCGAGCACCTCGCCAATTTCAGCGTGGGTGAGCCCTTCTAAGGCAAGCGTCATGACTTGACGCTGCTTCACCGCAAGCTTGCGCAGTGCCTGGCTGAATTGTTCTAGTTTTTTCCGGTTGTGGGTGGTTTGCTCTGGACTCATATCCCTGCAGTGAATCAGGCCCGTTGCATCTTCACCGGTGGCCGGTGTGTCCACGCCGCGCTCTCGTTTTTGTTTGCGTTTCCACGCATGGTCGAGGCCGCGGTTGTGGGCAATACGATAAACGAATGTACGCAGACTGCATTCTTCCCTGAACTTTGGCAGCGCCATGACAATACCGAGGGCAATGTCTTGGAGCAGGTCTTCGCGCTCCGCACCGGCCGGGGCATAACTTGCCGCTACACGGGAGATGGCAGGACCAAATTCCTGAAAGATATGTTCTGCATTCGCTTTCACATCTTCTATTGTCTTTGGTTTGGCGAAATCCTTACAAAAAAAACCGATAAAAATTTAAGTCACTGATTTTAATGATGAAATAACTCAATGTTTCAGGGGAATGCGCTCAGCCTTTGTTGGTTTGGCAGCTTTGGAGAAAGCAGCATCTTCGCTTTGCTCCCAAAGTGCCCAGCAGGCGGGGCCAGAACGTAGGCACTGTCTTGAATGCCCTAAAGTTACGCCTTCGCTCCTTGTACGGGTAGTACCTGTACAAACCCTTATTTTGACCGATCGACGATAAAATGTTGTTTATTATCAGGATCTTAAAAACTACCCACGAGAAGATTTTTATTGACGATTGAGGATCTGACCTGTTAGGCGAGGCCCATTATTCAATGGCTCAGTCGTATTCGAGTTTGCATGGTCGACGTGGTCGGCTTGGAGGAACAACGTGAGAAATCTAATATGGAAGTTTGGTGTCGCCTCAATTTTTGTTTTGGGCGTTTATGCTTGTAGCTCAGACAAGGAAGAGGAAGTGGTACCGGAACCCGAATCTGGTTTGGATTCTGAATCCACTCCAGCGCCTGAATCCTATCCTTTGGCATTTTCCAAAATCATTGTTGATGACGATGCACAGGGTCCAGCCTTTTCAACCATCACCGATATCAACAACGATGGTAAATTGGATATCGTTGTTACGAAGTTTGGTGTGGTCCGATTGCCAGATCTTCCTTTAGGCCAGGTCACAGCTTATTTGCAGGGTGAGACTCTAAGCGACTGGACGGCAACGCCTATTTTTGACGAGTCAGCCGGAATCTATTGGCCAAACGATGTAGATATGCACGACATCGATGGTGACGGTGATTTAGATGCCTTGGTGGGCTCAGGGTTTTTGGCTTGTGAATTCGTTCCCAGCGTCGGCCCTTGTGGCAACCTGAGTTGGTTTGAGCAAACGGGCTCTTCATGGAAGCAGCACACGATTGTTCCAACGGGCTCTGAACTTTTTTATCACGCCGCGGTTTTGACGGACCTAGATGGTGATGGACTTGATGATCTGATCACGGTTGGTGAGCGTCGCCCCTCTTCAGATTCGGGCGAGCCTGATCGCGCGGAAATCCAGTGGTTTAAAGGAAACGATTCTGAGCTACGTTTTGAAACAACCCCAGGTGTGATTGGTGAAGGCCTCGGCGGTTTGATCAATGGCCGCGACTTAAATGGTGACGGGTTGATGGATTTTGCCAGCTCTGAGTTTTTCGCAAACATGGGCGCATCGTTTACTTGGCTTGAGCAAATTCAAGCACCGGGACCGGATGCACCCAATGGTATCTGGGAACGTCACATCATTGATGATCAAGTGGGTCCTTCTATCCAAATGAGTTTTGTTGAAAACCTTTTGGGAGATGGCCGACTTTTCGCGG
>MDSW01038830.1_pt1 | contig 16287 bp, 8 predicted proteins | sample 811171 | NCBI WGS metagenome assembly MDSW01 (sample SAMN05326641, study PRJNA326480) | marine metagenome | isolation source: seawater | place: Atlantic Ocean: North West | collected 2012
ATCTTGAAAAACGTCATCGTCGACACATTTCGGCGCGCGAGACGCGAACGCGAGGGCGAACGCGCGCGCGAACGAACGCGAGGAGTGATATGTTCGGCGCGAGCGGGGAGGACGTCGTCGTCCCGAGGGCGTTTAAGCTGTTGAAGGAGCTGGAGAAGGGGGAGAAGGGCGGGGCCGGGTTACCGCCGTACCTCTCGTACGGTTTGGCGGATGCGGGTGCGCGCGCGAGGCGATGAGACGCGTTTGAAAAGACGCGCGATGATGCGTTCGACGCGCGGGCGTCGGGGGCGAGGGGGACGCGCGCGAAGGCGACGAGACGCGGGAGGCGACGAGACGCGGCGCGAGACGCGGATCCGAGGATGAAAACGGCGCGAGGACGAGCGACCGACGACTGACGATGCGAGCGCGGACGACTGACGATGGACGCGCGCGACGCGAGATGCAGATGATGACGAGGACATGACGCACTGGACGGGAACGATCTTGGGACCGGCGGGGACGACGTTGGACATGCGAGTGTTGGAGTTGGCCATCGAGTGCGGGCCGTCGTATCCAGAGCAGCCTCCGGATCTGCGGTTTCGCACGCGCGTCAATCTTCCGTTCGTGAAGAGCGATGGGAGGGTGGATCTCAAGACGCTCGGGGTGAAACAGGCGTGGAGACGGAATAATTCGATCGAGGACGCGTTGAACGCGGTGTACCACGCCATCATGCGACCCGAGTGTCGACGAGGCCAGCAGCCGCCCGAAGGATCGCGTTATTGAGCGCCGGTGCGATGAATGTAGCGTGATGAAATAAGATGTACGTAGCGATTAACAGCAGACGCCGCGTGTGCGAGGCGATGATTGTGAACACCGACGGGAAAGAAACGATAGAGGACGATATCTAGGCGGCGGCCAACGCGATGGCGTTGAAGTGAATCGATCCCTCCGCGGCCTCCATGTACTTTCGAATCACCGGCACGCTATCTCGCAACAAACCTTTTCCAGTCGTCGCACCGTGGTACACCGGAGCCTCTTTCCGCCCGTCCAATTCCCACACGCCGCCGTTTGACTCGACCAAGGCGACAAAGTGCAAGTCAACAGGTTCGTCGTCCCGAGGCACCTCAGATTGTCCCTCGACGCTCGCCCCCACGTGCGCCGCCTCGAGCGCATCATCCTCCTCGATCACTCTCGCCCGCGCGTTCGCGTCCATCCCCGCGCACCTCGCGCGCAAATCTTCAAAGTAACTCTCCGGAGTCGTCGCGCCGGCGCCGTTGAGTGCCGCGTGAATCACGCCCATCGTCCCGCACGCGTTCGACACCGTCTGTCTCGCGAACCACACGTCGTCGACGCTCGAACCACTCGGTGGCGCCGTTCCGGTCACGCGCTCGGTGGCGTCGGTGATGGGGAAGAGCATGAGCACGGCGACGCACGGTTGCGGGATGAAGTCTAACAGTTCGTCGTCGAAACCGAACACGTCGTGGAACGCGAGCGTCGGGGCGAGTCCGAGCTGACGCGCGAAGGCGTTCATGACGTCGGGGTTCGCCTCGAGCGGGAGCCAACGTTTGGGCATGGCGCGGAGGGACGACGCGACGGGAGGGGCGGACGAGGCGTCGAATGAGGAGACCGGAGTCTCCGAGGCGAGGCGTCGGGACGTCGGGACGCGTTCTCGCGAGCGCAGTCGTTCGAGGGACGCATCGGCGATGAGGAGACGGTAATTACTAGTACAGTGTGTATGTGTAATTATAAGGGTCAAAATAGTCGTGTGGTCTAAGCCGAGTACGCCGTGGCGCCGTCGACGCTCAAATGTTGCGTCTTTCCGTTGTAATTTGCATGAATTGTGGTGCAGGAGTCGCACAGTTCAGACTTCTTGTTTTCACCGGAGGTTTGAAAGTGTACGGATTTCTGTGCGAATGGTATGTCATCATCCTCCACGCCGTGTTGCTCGGGAGTGTTCGGCGCCGTCTCGGTGCAAACGTTCTTCTCTGCGCGGAGATTCGTGTCGAGCGGATCGATGGCCATCGGATCCGGGATGACGTCCATGTTCCATTGAATGGAATCCAAGTTGCCGCTGAAGAGCTCTTGGCTCGACGCACGCAGGAGAACGTTCGAATCTGCCGGAACCATCGCGTTCGCGCTGGGTGCGACGAACTCGGGTACCTCCACCTTGACGGCGGCGACGGAACGAGACGCAGAAGCGTCGACGGAGAAATCAAAGTCTACCGCCTTGGGGCACACTTGATCACCGGTCCGTACGTTGCCGTTCCATCGAAGAAGAGACTCGATCGAGGCGAATTCGTCAAACATGACGACGCGCTCTTCGGACGTAGTCTGCGCCTTGTCAGCCTTGTCGGCAGCCTTGGCTTTAGACTTGGATCCGGTGCCGATTTGCTTCTTAAACAGCGTCCAACTCGATTCAGCGAGAGGCAAGAGCTTCTTTCGAATGTCTTGTAAGTCGCGTGAAAGGTCGCTCAGCGTCTTCGGCGCTGGTGCGATTCCGAACATGGCGGCGTCCGCCGCCTTTGGCTTTTTACCCGAGGATGCGTCCAGTTCCGAGACTTTATTGCGTTTCTGACAAGCCTTTTTCGGTACTTCAAAATGCCAGATTCTCGGAGCTTCACTCTCTGCGTTCGTCTCTCTGGTCTGCTTTTCCTTTTTTGTTCGACGACTGAGCGATCGCTGTCGTCGCGACTCGTATATGGCGGACGCGCGAGAGATGGCGGCGGCGTAGCCTTGCGTCTTTTTCGCGTCGCGCAACGCGCTGTAGTACTGCTGGAAAGGAAGCAAATCGTGACGATGGAGTCGAGCGATACTGTCGTCGAAGAAAGCAATCTCCTGAAGGTCGTGATCGCCATCCTTCTCGCGTACCGAGCCCGGCCACCAGCCGTGTCCGCGCACCCGTCCCCAGACGAGAGACCCGACGGTGGGCCAACTCGCAGGGAGCGTTTTGAGAATGTCCGCAGCCTTACCCGGCTGAGGAACCACCAAAGAGACCGATTGATCGACCGGAGCGTCGAGCGCTGGCAAATCACTACCAGTATTCGTCACCGGCGATTCAGCCGGATGCTCCATGAAGTCGTCGTCCTTGCGAGCCGACGCGCCGTCCGGCGTCGCGAGGATAATCTCTTCCTGGTCTCCGTCGTCGTAGTCGATGTGATGCATCCCAGTGCGCGCGTTGAACGCGGTCACGACACCCGCAAAGAACTTTCTCTCCAAAGGCCAGTACACCCGAACGCGTCTCCCCACCGCGGCTTTACCGCCGTGATGCTCCCTTCGTCCGCTCGCTCCGGCGCCCGCGGCTCGCTCAGCCGAGGCCACGGTCGTCGTGGCCGCGGAAATACGTTCGTGGTGCGCGTCGTGTCTTTTGCGATCGCGTCTCCGATCGTCACCGAGCTTTGTTGCGGACGGAAACGCGTCTGAATCGAACATGGTCTTCGGCTTTACCGTTCGCCTCGATTTCCGCAAACCATCCGGCGTGTACTCCACTGCCTCCGATACATACGCATCGCGCGCATTCAGTTCGCTCGCTGCGGAACCGCGTCGAGAGCTCTGTCTTTTACCATCCGTCTTGTGCCCGGCACCCGCGTTGTGCGCCTCACCGCCACCCGTCGCCAGCTCTTCGAACCCGAGCCCGCTCGCGATGCGTCTTCGCAGCCACTGATTGTTATTACTCGTCGTCGCTCGATCGAACATCTCCACGAACATCGCCTGTAAATCTTTCTGTCCCATTGAACGTAGCTCTTCCCGCGCGAGTTCCACGTCCCCGTCCCCTTCGACGACGCGACTGGAAAACCTCTTCGTCGCCGCGTCTCTCGCCGCCGGCGTCAGCGCTCGCAACAAATCCGCCATGGTCGTCCCTCTCCTCTCCCCGGCGTCTCCGCTCTCGCGCTCGAACCCCGCGCGCGAACTCGGTCTCGAATCATCGCTCGTCGAACACGTCCCACTCTCTCTCCCGTACCCGCGTTCCACGTCTTCGCCGTCGAGATCTTCTCCTTCCAGATCCTCCTCCTCCGACCCGAACGATCGACTCTTCCCGAGTCCTCGCCTCGACGTCACCGCGTTCCCTCGGGCGCCTCCACGACTCCTCGCCTCAATCTCACGCTCGCTCCGCAGTTCGGGCGTCGTTCCTCGCGGCGTTCGCCCTTCCCGTCCCGAGGATTCCCCGCCGCGCGGCGCCTTGACGCTCGCCTCGACGCTCGCCGCCGCCGCGGACGCCGCCGCGCCCTCGCGCTCGACGACGCGCGCCATGACGCGACCCCTCGACCTTTCCCCTCGACCTCGACCTCCTCCGGTCGCGCGACTCGACGACCGCGACGAGTCGTTCGCGCGAGACGCGACGCGGGCACCGCTCACTGAATGCGCACACGAATGCGCAATCAATTCCCGCGGCGCCGCGAAATCCACGTCGACGACGTCGTCGACGCGCGCGCGCGTTCCCTCGTCACCGTCACCGACGCCGACGCTCGCGCGCGCGCGACGATCGTCGTCGACGCGAACTCCACTCGCGTCGTCGCGCGACGACGACACGGAGGCGTCGAATGGAATCCGTCGTCGCGCGCGCGCGCCGACGCGCGCGATCGCCGCCCGCGCGCGCGCGTGCTCGAGTCCCTTCTCGACGAGTCACGTGACGAGTCACGAGCCGGTCGCGACACGCGTCGCGATCGACCGCCGATCGCGGTGGGAAAAGGGAAAAACACAAGGGGGGACTCGTGGACGGGTCACGACCGGTGGAGGTGGTCCTCGTCCCGCCCGTCGCGGAGACGGCATCGGCGTGGGACGGGCGATCGCGCGCGCGGGCTGACGTCATCGACGAGGGGGTCGTGGAGGGGTCGTGACCCGTCGATGGAATCGATCGATCGCGACGAGACGCATGCGAGGAAAAAGGCCCATCGCGTCGATCGAGTCGATCGATTCCATCGATCGAGTCGATCGGTCGGTGGAATGGCGCCTCTCGGGCGTGTGCGGTGTGGACGCGACGACGGATGAATCCGCGACGGGACTCGTCGTCGACGTCGGGCGCGGTGGTGGAGGCGGCGGCGGCGCGACGCGACGCGACGGGACGCGCGGGAGGGACGTTTTGAGTGTCGACTCCTCCGTCGTCGCGCGGTGCGTTCGTGGACGGCGCGATGCGGCGACGCGCGACGCGCGAGGCGGTGGCGCGCGCGCGGACGGCGTCGGTGGCGCCGGTGACGGAAACGGCGCGCGTGGGGTCGAACGCGCGCGCGTCGACGAGTGGGAACGCGCGCGAGCGGTCGACGATGACGACGGCGAGCGAAAGGGCGCGGGCGCGGGAGTTGGGGTTGGAGACGCCGAGGCCGGGGTCGAGTTTGCTGCGAGGGTGGTTGGCGCAGGATTACGACTGGACGAGGGAGACGGTGACGAGCGAACTGACGGGGAACGAGAGCACGGAACACAGTCTGGCGGTGCAGAAATCGTATGAGCCAGAGTTGAGCGCGCCGAAAACGGTGGCGAGGTGGTTCGGGGGGAGAGATCCCACGGCGAAGGAGGCGTTGACGCCGTCGACGACGCCGGCGTTGTGGAATTGGTTGTGCGCGTCGTCCATGGAGGGGTGGCGGCGGAACATCGCGGTTTTGGGCGCCATCGTGGGTCAGAGTTCGAGTATGAAAGGGAGACCGATCATTTTCGGCACTGGTTCGTCGAGGAAGACGACATTCCTGTACAATGTGCGAAGTAATAAAACCATGGACATCGAGCTCACGCAGCGAGGCGAAGCGCTCTTCGATTACATGATCGCGAACATGCTCCTCATGCAGGCGACGGCGCGCGCAAAGTACTCGCCGATCATGTTTCCGTTTATGCACAAGTTTAGACCCAAGGCGTACATGACGTTGGCTGGATTACCGCGGGATTGGGAAGGTTGGCGTCTTCATCAAATTTTAGCGCGGCGCATGGAGGAATCGGGACGCGTGGTCGAGCAGAGGCCCGACGCGCCGATCACGATCGTGCCGATGAGTGAGATAGAGATTTCGAGTTACGAAGGGTCCATACCGCCGCAGCTCTTCGTCTGGGCGCTCCCGCCGTTGCACAATTCACTGGAGAATCGAAAGTTGATCGAGCGCGACATTCAGACGGCGTTGCGGCTGTCCAAGACGACGGACGTCCGAGTCGTCGTCTGCGGGTTGGAATTCGCGGGACACCGCGGATCGAACGTATCGGTCGGCGATCAGTGGGGCGAGTTCATGACGGATCTCTCCAACGCGACGTGCTCGGCGGCGGTGTCAGAGCACAACTCGCGATTCGCCGACCAGTTGGACACCATTCAGCATCAATGGCTCAACGAGTGGTCGCACAACGGCTTGACTTTACCAGAGGTGACGAAGATGATGGCTGGCGGGGAATTAGATAATTACGGCGAGATGACGAGCGCGCGCGCGCGCAAGTGGTTTGACGAGTACACCGCGCCCTACCTCGGGAAACAACACGATTCGAGATGGTTTTTGATGAATGCCATTTTCGGCGGTTTGCGCTTCATCAATCGTTTGCGCTCGCGAACGAGATCGTTCGGAGATTCAATCGTAGACACGACGCAACACACGCACAAGTTTCTCAGAGGAGAGATGACGGATGAAGAAATTCTTGAGGAGGAGCGTAAACTCATCGCCTTGCACGCCACCGCCGAGGGTCGAGCCAAGTTGTTTCCGCCGGTGACGAAGATTTTCGACGCTTTGCGCGACTTTCGATCGGCGGTGCGCAAAGCCGATCTCAGAGCTGAGTTGAAAGATCTCACGGCGAAAGCGAATGACATCACGTCGATGCACGACGATACCGATATCGTCAAGGCTGAAGTACTTTTGCGCGAGATGTGGAACACAAAAGGGAAAATTTCCGAGGCAAGCCTTCCGCAAACCGAAGCAGCCGTCGTCGCATTTAATTTCCAGTTGGGGAAACTGGAGCAGATCGCGGCGCTCGGAGAGATGCACAGGCAAGCGTTTTTAGACACAATCAAACGAATCAACGAGTTCGTCGAGAACCCGATGCCGGTGGAGGGAGGACCGCAGGCGTTGGAGGCTCAGAGCGTCGAGATGGAGGAGCTCATCAACGAGCTCTCGTCTCGCGTTCAGGCGCGCTTAGCCGGGAGTGCCTTGCAGGTATCGCACGATAAGCTGGATGAACTCAGTGAAGATGATATTTCAAACGAACTCATGGACGCTTTGCAAATAGACGCCGATGACGTGGACATCGCGGGTCGAGCGAGCCAGCTTGGACGCGAACGAGTCGCCGCGCTCGCCGCGGCAAGAGATTTATTGCACGCGGCGGAGGGCGTCGACCCGGTCAAATTGCGTGAGCGCATCGCGCAAGCGAAAGAAGCCAGTGTTGATGAAAACATTATATTAGCTGCAGAGACCAAGTTGGAAAACCTCGAGCGACAGATTCAGGCGTTCATTCGCGCGCATCGCATCACCGATTCACTTCTCCCGGCGCCGACGTCTGGCAGCGATTCCGACAGCGATCGCTGGGTCAACGCAGGACGCAACATCTGGTACAACGAAGCGGAAATTCTCGGCAGAGGTTCTCTAGGAACTGTGGTATTTAAGGGTTTCTACGACGAAGGAGCGGGTAACAGAGTTGTGCGTCGAGACGCCGCCATCAAACGCATTCCTTTACCGCCGGGTGAGCGCGGCGAAAACATGAAGTCGTTGATCGAGCGTGAGATCGCCATTCACAAGCACTTGAACGAACGAAGCACGCGAGCGACGCACATTCTTGGTAGTACGCTCGACGTCGAACGCGGCGACGGTGCGATTTACACAGCCATGGAGTTGTGCGGTGAATCTTTGGCCACGTGGTTGAAAAATGCCGGCACCCAGGGCGGCGCCCCCGCCATCTCGCACACGGAGCGCATGGACGCGGTGCGTCAGCTCGCGTACGCAGTCGAGGACGTACACGCGGCTGGTGTAACTCACAACGACATCAAGGCTGACAACTGCTTGAGAAGCGCCGATGGAGACTTCAAACTCGCAGATTTGGGTCTCGGCGTGCGACTCAAGGACGTCAACAAGGCGACGGATGGGAACACTTACTCGCTCACGACTTTTGAAGGGTATGGTGTCAACATCGGTTTGCAAGGACGACCACCGGAGGTATTGCTGAACGCGCCATTAACGCCCAAGGTTGACGTGTGGAGCTTCGGATGTTTGATGTACACCATCATGACTGGTTTCCAGTCGCCGTACAAGCAAGAGAAAAAGATGGACACGTCGAAAAAGACTCGCACACAGGAGATTGATTTGAGCGCGTCCACCGCACTGGACGTTGGTTTCGAGAACCAGCGAATCGTCAAAGGTAAATTCAGTCTCCAAGCGCTCGAAACTGCCATGCTTCCCGCGCATACGACCGTCGCAGCTCGCGAAGTTTTACACCGCATGTTGGATCCCGATCCTCGGGAACGGCCCTCTGCGGCGGAAGTGTGCGAGCACCCCGTGCTCTGGGACGTCGAGGAATGCATGGAAGCGGTGAGAGAAACGTTCGACAGACGAATCGTGAGCGCGCTCTCGGAAAAGGAAGAGGCTGAACTCGCGCAGATCGTCTGGAAAGGCAGACCAGGACAAGCCGAACGCGCGGCGCAGAGTATCCGTAACTGGAAATCACTCGTCGTTCCTTCTCTTTTGACACGCGCGGAAAAGTACGTCCAACGCACGGCGGACATGCAACAATCGTGGACTGAAGTGCGCGCGGCGAAAGCCGCCGCCACCGCGCCGAAGGTGAAGGGTCGCAATCGCCGCGGCGGACGTCGACAAGTCGAAGCGCAGCAGTCCACCAAGCAGCACGAGCCCAAAGACTATTCCTACGGCGATCGGCTGTTCGATCTCGTGCGCTTCACGCGCAACATGCACGAACACCCTCCGCTCGAGGCCGAACGCGCGGAGATGCTCCGCGCCCTCGGTCCCAACGTGTCTCTTTTGCTTCGCCCCGAGGACACCAACGCCGACCCGTGGACGTCTTCGCGCAAAATCGTCGAGGCATATTTCGCGCACACCTTTCCAGATTTACCTCTATTCGCCCACTACCTGCTCAAACGCGAGAGCGCGACCGATGTCTCGGAGACGAATTAAACCTAGCGACTGTAGTATGCATCGCGTAGCAGCGAACCCCGCCGACTCCCCGACGTCTTTCGACTCCGGACGATTGATTGCCCGTCCCCCCTCAATCTCTCGCGCGCGCCGTCGCGACGCACCGTCGCGATCGCGACGCGATCGCGAGAGACCTTGACAAGGGACCGTCTCGCGCGCGCGCGCGGACGAACATGCGCGACGACGACAGTCGCTGACGTCGCGAACGTCTCGGTGCCAACAATTTGATGACCGACGGCATGGACCCGCCCGCGTCGTCTCGCCGCCACGCGCGGCGTCGACGATGGAGTCGAGACCCGGAGATGATGCTCGCGGACCTCATTCGCGACGACGCCGACGAGAACAACGAGAACGTGCCGGAGTCGGCGCCCAAACGTCGCACGCGGATGTCGAACGAATCTGAACGGAAACGGACGCGGTTCGTACCGTCTCCATCGCTGGACGGCGCGAGCGGCGAGCGCGCGTCCGGTGGCGCGCACGAGGGGTACGGTGCGAACGCCATGACGCAGGATTCCGCGCGGTTCTCGCGATACAGCGGCGTAAAATCGCCGAAATCGGCCGCCGTCTTGTCCGAGGAGGACGAGGACGCGTTGGAGGACGCGGCGCGCGCGCTCAGCGCGGCGCGATTGATGCGCTCGCGCTCGAGGACGGCGACGGCGAGCGCGGCGGAGATGCGACGCGTGAACGTCGAGGCGTCGACGTCGGTCGAGCGACCGGTGAGTTCGGGCGGGCGGAGAGATTTAGAATACTGGGGAGTTCCGGAGACGGCGCGCGAGGCGCTCGCAGCGAAGGGCGTGCGAGAGCTCTATCCGTGGCAAACGGAGTGTCTCGCGCTGCCAGGCGTCATGCAAGGGAAGGAAAATTTGTTGTACAGCGCGCCGACGAGCGCGGGGAAGAGTCTCGTCGCGGACGTATTGTTGATGCGGAGGTTTCGAGCTCGTCCGGGGAGCATCGCGATGTTCGTGCTTCCCTTCGTCGCGCTCTGCGAGGAGCGCGCGGATAGTTTAGAAGATTTGTTTGCCGGGACCGAGTTTCGTTTACGGCGCATGTACGGTGGCCGAGGCGGCACGCTTCCGAACGATTCGTCTATGAACACGCTGTTAGTGTTGACTCCGGAGCGCGCGAATCATCTGACGTCGCGTCTGCTCGAGGAGGACAGGCTCCACGAACTGAGCGCCGTGGTCATCGACGAGTTGCACTTGATTCAAGACAGCGATCGCGGAGCGACGATGGAACTCTTTCTCACAAAACTCTTGTACGCGAGCGGGCTGTGGCGACAAAGCGCGATCGGTGAAGGGATCGAAGGGTCTGGAGATGGGAGTCAAACAACGTTCTCGGTGGGTCGCACGCGCGGCGGCGCGCGTAATCAAAGGTCGATGCAAATCATCGGCATGAGCGCGTCGATTCCGAACTTGTCCTCGCTCTCGGAGTGGTTGTTCGCACAACTGTACGTCACGCATTTTAGACCGGTGCGATTGGATATCTGCGTCAAGGTTGGCGGCGAGTTGTTTCACGCGGAATCAAAGAGGATGATTCGCACCATGCTCAACACCAAGCCGAGCGCGGACACCGAGCACATAGCCGAGCTGACACAAGAAACGGTCGATGAACAAGGATCGGTCTTGATTTTCTGTTCGTCGAGAAAAGCGTGTCAACTTTTGGCCGAGCAGCTTCGAAAGATGGTTTTGTGCGCGCACTCGAATCGTCTCGGCGAGTCAAGAGAACAGTTGTTGCGAGACGTCGAGGGCGCCCTCGGCGCGAAAAGCGAAGTTCTTCCGTTCATGCGAGACGGTATCGCGTATCACCACGCAGGTCTCTCCAGAGAAGAGGGTGAAGCCGTGGCGGGAGCGTACAAAAGGGGCATCGTTCGCGTTCTGTGCTGCACAAGCACGTTGGCGACAGGTGTAAACCTTCCGGCTCGTCGCGTCATTCTTCGAGATACAAACATGGGATGGAAAAAACTGAATGCTCGCGATATACAACAGATGGTGGGGCGCGCGGGGCGCGCAGGTTTAGACACAACCGGTTCAGCGATAATCTTTTGCCGGTCTCCTGCGGAGTTCGATAACGTTTGTTCTCTCATCAACGGACCGTGCGAAGAGCTCACGAGCGCCGTCGCGGAAGTTGGTATGAGGAGAATCATGTTAGAGGCGGTCGCGGCTGGACTCGTCAAGACACCGACTGATGTGCAGACATACATCAAGAGTACTTTGCTATCCGTGCTAAATGATTTCGACGAATCGGTCAAGCAAACTGCGATCGCGGCATTGCAATGGTGCCAGAAAAACGCTCTACTGGTGTGGAACGCCACTGCCTACCTGTGGAGCGCCTCGCCGCTCGGTTTGGCGGTCGCCGGTGGTATGATGCCATTGGATCAGATTCAGCCCATCATAAGCGATATCAAGGCTGCGAGAGAAGATTTGGTGTTGAGCACGCCGTTACATTTGTTGTTTCTCCTCACGTCGCCGCCGGTGTTGGATGACGCCGGCGTCCCGTTGAACGCAGACAAGTACAAGAACGGAGCCGCGTTGGGCAGCCTTTGGTCCAGTTTGAGGCAGGACCAGCTCCGCATCGCAGAGAAAGTTGGTATCGACGAGCGTTACGTGTACAGGTTAGGGTCGAATAAGCGGGATGTAACCCCCGCGCACGCCGTACAGCGATTCGCGTGTCAGCGATTTACGCTCGCTCTCGTCTTAACGGAGCTCGTGAACGAAGTTCCAATCGAAACCATTTCGAGAAAGTATAGCATGAGCGTGTACAACATCATGGAGGAGCAAAAGACGTGCGCGCGCTTCGCGTCTTACGTGGCGGCAATCTGTGGTACGCTCGGTTGGGGTGATATGGAAGGTCTGATCAATAGAATTAGCGACAGAATCACCGCCGGAGCGCAAGAAGAAATTCTAGAGCTCACGAAAATTCCACACATTGGAATCCATCGCGCGCGAGCGCTTTACATGGGCGGTATCACGACGCCGAAGGCAATCGTGACGCTCGGGAGCATAGACAAGATCGCCGCCGTTCTGAAGCAATACAACAAGAACGACATGACTCCGGCGGCCATCGCTCGAGCGGCGCGAGAAATATTGTTGCACGCGAAAGAGATAGTCGCAGAGCAAACACGCGCCGAACGTGAAGAGGCGGAGGCTCGTCTGGCTGAAATATGCGAGATTGAAGCGGATATGACGAATGAAAACGTGGACGCGACGATTGAGTTGGACGTACAGAACGCGACCGGTGTAGTCTTACTCGAAACGGAGGATGCCGTTGGAAAGTTTTTAGAAGCATGGGAGGCTTCGAATTACTACGCCGTCATCTTTCAGCCAAAGAGCGACGACGACGTCACCAGGAGTCGCCAAACGTTTGAAGAACCCGCGCGGTTGGCTGTTGCTTTGAGTCCAAAAGCTGTCTTTATCTCCAAGATTTTGTATGCAAGACACGAACAGAAAAATGCGGACGGCATCGGTCATCACGTAATCGGTGTACCGATCAAGCGTGCGTTGGACATTCTGTCAAAAGTAGGACCAAAGAAGTTTACGGTCGATTTACAGTCGCAGCTCTGCAATATCGTGCAGGAACAAGCGAATTCATACGACTCGCGACTGTTCTCGTTTGCGGCGCCGTGCGTCGACGTGCGAATCGCTTCGTGGTTGCTTCGACCGAGCGCTCACGAGGTCATGGGTACTGCTCGCAGTGAACTCGTTCAGGGAAAAGATCCAACGGAGCGCTTGCTCGATTTGTTCTCCGATGAGTTATTGGGCGTCAAAGGCATGATCGATGGGGCGTGTGTGTTGGAAGAACGCCGGGGGCGAAAGCTCAACCATTTAAAGCCGCTGGCGCGAGCGACGGCAACTTGTCTCGCCATATCCGAGTTCATTTGGAATGAATGTGATGAGAAAGGAGTCATGCACTCTCTGCTCCACATCGAAATGCCGTTCGTTTCACCTATTGTGGCCATGGAAACGGTACGAGTTCCCTTTGACGCGCAAAAAATGCGCGCCGAATTGTCGTTGATGGATGATCGTCTGAAGGCGCTGGAACAATGCGCCGAAGATCAAAAATGGTTAGATGGGACGCTACCGAACATCCGAAGAGCGTTCACGGATAACGATTATCTCGTGAAATGCCTGTACGAGCACTTGAAACTCACGCCGCCCGAGGGCAGTCTCCTGCCGCTGACGAAGACTGGCAAGACGAGAAAGAGAATGTACAGTATCGATCAAGGTAACCTTCAAGAGCTCCACCAAACGAGCGGACATCTGTTCCCGCTGCTCATCATGGAACATAGAAGTATTTTCAAACGGCGCGGTTTCGCCGATTCAATTCTCGGAATGTACAGCGAGGAGAATAGAATTCGCTACTCCATCTTTCAGACGAACCACGATTGCGGTCGACTGGCGCACACTGAACCGAACTTTCATTCACTAGCGCACGACATTCGTTGCAGCGATGCGTTTCAAGGACTCGGTTCGCCTCAGATATCGATTCGATCGGCTTTCGTACCGCCCGCCGAGAAGATGTTCCTGCGAGCGGATTACTCTCAACTCGAGCTTCGCGTCATGGCCCATCTCAGCGGGGATCAAACTCTGACTCAAATGTTGCTGAATCCTGAACCCCAGGACATTCGCGACGATCCGTTCACCATCCTCGCGAGCAAGTGGCACCGAGTGCTACTCGAGAGCGTCAAAAACGAAGAGCGGCAACAGTGCAAGAATCTCGTCTACGGAATCCTTTACGGCAGTGGCGTCAAGAGGCTCGCGCGAGAGCTTCGCCTTTCGGAGACCGAAGCGAAAACCATCGTCGATCAACTCAAAGGAATGCTTCCGAGACTGATGACTTGGAAGGACGAGATCATCGTCCGCGCCAAGGAGGCGAAGCCGATGGCGCACGTGCAAACCATCAGCGCTCGCCGACGCTATCTGCCGGATTTACACTCGAAGAACAACGATGAACGTGCCCAGGCGGAGCGTCAGGCGGTGAACACGGTGTGCCAAGGCAGCGCTGCCGACATTTTCAAAACAGCCGTCTTGCTCGTCATTGACACTCTCCGCGCGAAATTCCTTCTCGAGAGGTGTCAACTCGTGCTGACTGTACACGACGAATGCGTCTTCGAAGTCGACGCTCGCAGCGCCAAAGCCATCGCCCAAGTCGTGCGAACGTCCATGGAATCCGTCGCCAAAAAGTTCTCCCTCACCGTTCCACTCCCGGTGAAAATCCACATCGGTCCGAGTCTCAGCGACGCCGCCTTCACCGTCGTCCCGCGTCCCTCCGCGCTGAGTCGCCAAACCTCCGCGCGCGCGACGCCCGCGTCGTCGCCGAGAAAGCCAACCACCGCGTGAACACACCGCGCGTCGCGTCGCTCGAATTGTACAACACACACACACTCACACATTTATTTCCGGTCCATCGTCACGCGTCATCGCCTCGAGCGCGCGCGTCCATCTTCCTCCTCGTCTTTCGACGCCGAGCTGGACTTTTTCTGTAACCGCCCTCTCGAGGGCGGCATTCATCGACGCGTCGTCATGCGCGCCGCCGGCGTCGCGCCCGCGTCCGCGCCCGGATGTGCGCGCGCGCGTCTCATCGCGTCCTCCTCCTCCTCGCCGTCGCGCCGCGCGCCCCGCCAGACGCGCGCGACGACGCGTGGGAACACCGCGCGCGCGTTCGAGCGCGGCGCGCGCGCGGTGGCGTCGTCGTTTTGTGGCATCGATCTCGGCACGACGAACAGCGCGGTCGCCATCGTGAGGGACGGTGAGGCGATGATCGTGCCGTGTCAGGGCCATCGGACGATGCCGTCGGTCGTGACGTTCGGACCGGACGGTGCGGCGGGGGCGGGGGGGAGGGACGCGAGGAAGCGCCTGCGCGCGGATTCTCGAAACACGGCGCACAGCGTCAAACGATTCATCGGTCGGAAGTATAAAAAGTGCAAAGCGCAGGCGAAAGACGTGCCGTATAGGGTGGTGTCGCACCCGGAGACGAAATTCGCGGCGATCGCGGCGGTGAACGAGGAGGGCGAGGAGTACGTGGTGACGCCGGAGGAGGCGAGCTCGCACGTGTTGCGGACGCTCTTGGACGCGGCGGAGGCGGAACTGGGAATGCCGATAGAAAAAGCGGTGATCACGGTGCCGGCGTACTTTGAAGACGCGCAGATGGAGGCGACGATCAGGGCGGGTGAACTCGCGGGATTGAAGGCGGTGCGGTTGTTGAAGGAACCCGTGGCGGCGGCGTTGGCGTACGGCGTCGACGTGGACGGCGACGAAACCGTCTTCGTCTTCGATCTCGGCGGTGGAACGTTCGACGTGAGCGTGTTGGAGGTGGGCGGAGGCACGGTGGAAGTGCTGGCGACCGGTGGTGATCCGTATCTCGGAGGCGATGACTTTGATCGAATCCTCGCGATTTGGCTCGCCGGCGAGGCGAAATCTCTTGGAGCCGAGGTGGATCCGAGGGGAGCTCTGAGCGTCGCGCGCAAGGCTCGAGAGGCACTCAGTGACCAAGAGCAAGTGGAAGTTCCCATGCCGGACGGGAGCATGCGCGTGCTCACTCGATCTCTTTTTGAAAAGCTCGTCGTTGACATTTTACGGCGCATGCGTCATCCGGTGAGCGCGGCGGCGGATAGCGCCGGTGTCGATTTAGAAGCCATTTTGGAAAACTCCAAGAAGAAGGACGGGGCTTCGCGCGCGGCGGGCAGACCCTTCGACCAAATTTTACTCGTCGGAGGCGCGACGAAATCGCCTTGCGTGCGACGATTCGTCGAAAATACCTTGGGGCGCAAACCGAACGTGTCCCTCGTCAATCCGGACGAAGCCGTCGCGCTCGGCGCCGCCATCCACGCTGGTTCGCTCGAAGGGAGCATCGAAAATGTTCAGACGCTCAACTCTATGCAAGCGAGTCTCATTCGCGCGCTCACGGCGAAGATGAAACGCGACGATACCGACGGCGACTGGGACGACGACACGTCCTGCGTCGACGGCGATTGGGACGAGTCGTGCGAAGAAGATTGGGGACCCGAAAATCTCGATGAACTGTTAGATTTCGAAGACGAGGGACCGCGCTCGAGCTAACATCACGCGTGTGGTAACAACAAGCAAGCAAAAACTAGTTTTACGTCGTCTACGCGTCTGCGGCGTCGAATCTGACGCTCGCCAAGCGAGACGCCCAATCACCACCGATGGCGACGAATCGAAACACGCGCGCCGCGTTATCCACGTACGCATCGTCCACA
>MDSW01213491.1_pt1 | contig 16284 bp, 15 predicted proteins | sample 811171 | NCBI WGS metagenome assembly MDSW01 (sample SAMN05326641, study PRJNA326480) | marine metagenome | isolation source: seawater | place: Atlantic Ocean: North West | collected 2012
AATTATCGTTTTTAAAAAATTAAATAATGAATCTTATTAATAGAATTAAAAAGTTTGGAAATAAATGTGCAGTAGTTTTAGAAAATAATGATGAAATTAATTACTTAGAACTTTACCAAAGTTCAAAAAAAATATCCCAAAGTATTTTTCCTAATAAACTTATTTTTCTTTTAGCTGGTAATAATATTGAAACTATTAGTGGATACATTGGGTTTTTAAATAGTAATTCCGTTACAATGTTTATAAACGAGGACATTAAAGATATACCTTTCAAAAAACTTATAAACAAATATCAACCAGATTATATTTTTTGTCGAAAAAAAAAGTTTAATTTTTCAAATTATTTAAAAAAAATAAATTTTTTAGATTACGAATTATTTTTTTTTAAAAGAAAAAAAAAAATTAAAATAGATAAGAAATTATCACTTTTAATGCCTACTTCTGGATCAACTGGCAGTCCAAAATTTGTGAAAATTTCAAAAGACAATATTTTATATAATACTAAATCGATCCTGGATTTTTTGAAAATAAAAAAAAATGATACAACAATTACAACACTTCCTATTAGCTATGTTTATGGGTTATCAATCATAAATACTCATCTTTTTGTAGGTGCTAAGATAATTCTAAATAAAAATTCAATTATAAGTAATAATTTTTGGAAATTGTTTACTAGAAATAAGGTAACAAATTTTAATGGTGTTCCATATACTTACGAAATTCTTAATAAATTACAAATTGAAAAACTTAACTTTAAATTTGTAAAATTTTTTACTCAAGCAGGAGGAAAATTGAGTGATGAATTAACAAGAAAATTTTTAAATTATTGTAAAAAAAAAAATAAAAAATTTATAACTATGTATGGTTCGGCCGAAGCAACAGCAAGAATGTCATATGTACCTTGGGAAAAAGCCCTAAAAAAAGTTGGAAGTATAGGAATTCCAGTCAAAGGAGGAAATTTTAAAATAAAAATGAGTAATAAGGGTAACGAAAATGTAGGTGAATTAATCTATTCAGGAAAAAATGTTAGTATGGGTTATTGCAATTCTAAAAAAGATTTAAAAAAACCTGATACTAACAAAGGTATTTTAAAAACTGGTGATTTAGTTAGAAAAGATAAAGATAATTATTATTATATAGTTGGACGTAAAGATAGATTTGTAAAAATATATGGTAATAGAATAAATCTCTTTGAAATAGAGGAAATATTAATGAGATCTGGATTTAAGGTTATATGTCAAAACAATGACATAAACTTAATTACAATAAAAGGCATATTAAACAGTAATAAAATTATGGAAATTAAAAATATTTTAGAGAAAAATATTAATTTAAATTTAAATGTTTTCAAATTTGTTAAATTAAAAAAATTACCTTTAAATCAAAACTATAAATTAAAATATAATGATTAGAAATGTCTGAATAATGAAAACTAGTGTATTTCAAAAAATTGATCCTTTTAAAATTAAAAATAAAAAAGATTTTTTTTTCAATAAAATAAAAAATTTAACAATTTTTCATTTTAAAAAATCTAAAGAATATAACAAAATATTAAAGTCCTTAAAATTTAATCCATTAAATATAAAAAATTTAAAGGACATGCCGTTTCTACCTGTAAATTTATTTAAAAAGAATAATTTGATGAGCATTAATAAAAATGATGTTGCAAAAACACTTTTTTCCTCAGGAACATCTGGTAATTCAACATCTAAAATTTTCTTAGATAAAGAAAATACAAAAAATCAAATAATTGTTTTAAAAAAAATAATGACAAACTTTCTTGGTTCAGAGAGATTGCCAATGCTGATTGTAGACAATGATCCATCGGAAAATAATAGAAAAAAATTTGATGCAAGATCAGCTGCCATTCACGGTTTTTCAATTTTTGGAAGAAATCATACATTTATAGTAAATAAGTTAGGGAAATTAGATTATGTAAAAATTAATAATTTTTTGGAAAAATATGGGAATAAAAAATTTTTAATTTTTGGTTTTACAAGTTTTATATATTCAAATTTAATAATAAATTTAGACAATAAAAAGGTTCATAAAAATTTTGAAAATGGTGTACTCCTCCACGGTGGTGGTTGGAAAAAATTGAAAGATATAAATATTTCAAATGATTTATTCAAAAAAAAACTTTTTAAAAAACTCAAAATAAAAAAAATTCATAATTATTACGGATTAGTAGAGCAAACAGGGTCAATCTTTATAGAATGTGAAAAATGTGGTAGCTTTTTAACATCTAACTTTTCAGATGTATTTATTAGAGATAAGTTTTTTAATTTAGTTAAAGATGGAACAAGCGGAATAGTTCAACTTTTTTCATTTTTACCAACAAGTTATCCTGGTCATAACATTTTGACAGAAGATTATGGTGAAATAGTTCCTAAAAATAAGACCAAATGTAAAAAAAATGTTAAACATTTTGTTATCCATGGAAGATTAAAACAATCGGAAATTAGGGGATGCAGCGATGTCTAAAACAAATTCAGTTGAATTTTTAGTTGGAAATGAAAATTTTGATTATACACCAAATTTTAGTTTTGATGATAATGTTGTTTCTTTTTTAAATGATTTTTCAATTAAATTAAATTCAATGAAATTAATCAGAGATTACCCAGATTTAAAAACCTTATCATTTTGGTGTAGGAAAAATAATATCATTAATTTAAAAAGAAAGTTTTTTGACAAAGAAAATATTAGATTAGGCCTTGGTTTTATTTTTCATATAACACCTTCAAATATTCCTATTAATTTTATGTATTCTCTTATATTTGGTCTGTTAACTGGAAACTCAAATTTAGTAAGAGTGCCTTCAAAAAATTTTGATCAAATTAAGATTATTTGTTTATGCATTAATAAAATTTTGAAAAAAAAAAAATTTAGTGTCTTAAAAAAAAAAATTACTATTGTAAGATATAAAAAAGACGATCCAGAATTTACAAAAAAATTTTCATTGTTAAGTGATGCAAGATTAATCTGGGGTGGTGATAAAACAATAAATGAAATCAAAAAATTTCCATCAAAAGAACGTTGTAGAGATATAACTTTTCCTGACAGGTATTCTATTTCAATTATAAATTCAGATATTTTTCTCAAATCAAATGATTTAGACAAAAAAAAATTAATTTATAATTTTTATAACGACACCTTCGCTGTTGATCAAAATGCATGCTCTTCGCCTCATCTTTTAGTTTGGACAGGTTTTAAAACTAAAAGTGCGAAAGGTATTTTTTGGAATAAACTTTCACATTTAGTTAAATCTAAATATAATATTTTTGAAAAAGCTTCCGTTGAGAAGTTTACAATGTTGTGTGATGATATTTTAAATAACACAAATTTAAAAGAGCACAAAGTATATAATGACGTAATTTATACTCAGCAGATATGTAGACCAACAAAAGATTTGCAAAATTTAAGAGGAAAGTGGGGTTATTTCTACGAGTATAACACTGATGATATTAATAAACTTTTTAACTATTTTAATGAGAAATTTCAAACCATAACATACTTTGGTTTTACCAAAGATTATTTCAAAAAAATCTTAAGACGAAAAGATCTAAATGGAGTTGATAGAATTGTTCCCGTAGGTCAAGCTTTAGATATCGGTTTAATTTGGGATGGCTATGATTTAACAAAAATTTTATCAAGAATTATAGATTTAAAATGAAAAAATTAGTTTTAGATAAAAATCAAATATTAGATTATCAGCAAAATCGTGATCCATATTTAATGATTGATTATGCTTCAGAAGTTATTCCTGGTGAAAGTGCCAAGGGTTATAAAAATTTAATTAAAGACGAATGGTTTTTTAAAGTTCATTGGCCAAAAGATCCAAATATGCCTGGGATGCTACAGATTGAAGCAATGGTCCAACTTAGTGCTTTGTCAATTTTAACTCTTCCAGGAAACAAAGGAAAAATAATGTATTTAGTTAAAGCAAATAATTTAAAATTTATTAAAAAAATTTTACCTGAAACAAAATTTGAAATTGAAACAAAAGTTTTATCTTTTAAAAGAGGTATGGCTCAATGTGAAGGCAAAGGGTTCATAAATCAAGAGATTGCTTGTAAAGCAGAGTTTACTTTGATATTGCCTGATGAGATTAAATCTTATAATTTAAAATAATTTTATAAATATGCCAATAGCTTCCTCACTTCTTAATAAACCAAGATTAGTTAAAAAATTAAAAGACTTTTATGACTATGTGCAAAAAAACGATGGCAAGGTAGGACAAAAAACAAGAGGAATAGATTTAAATTTTAACAATGCATGTAACTTGAGATGTAAATATTGTTTCACTAATTCACCAAAAGGAGATCATGTTAAAGAATATTTAGATATTGGTGCAATAAAAAGATTAGCTGATGAAGCAGATGAACTAGGTTATTTTGAATTCGACTTACAGGGTGGTGAACTTCTATTACAACCAAAAAAGCTATTTGAAGTTTTAGAAGCAATTAAACCTGAGAGATTTTATATGTATTTAACGACAAATGGATATTATTTAGATGAGTCTATGGCAAAAAAATTAGCTGAATATAAAGTTAGTAGAGTATCTGTAAGTATAGATAGCATGGATGAAAAAATCCATGATGAGATAAGAGGAAGAAAAGAGTCTTGGAAAAGAGCAATAGCTGCATTGGAACATGTTAAGAATGCAGGCATGGATCCTTACTTAAATATAACCGTGGGACACTACAATGCCAATACAAATCATTTTAAAGAGTTATTAGATTACTCAAAACAAAAACGTTATAGAACTCTTCTTAATGTAGCTGTTCCATCTGGTATGTGGCAAAATGTTGAAAATATAATTTGTGATGATAAAGACAGAGAGTATCTTAGAAAAATCAGAAAGGAGTATAAAAACTTGGTTAGAAATGTGTGGAATCCATTTGATAAAAATCATGAAAAAATATTAGGATGTACCACTGTAAACAGAGTTTATGTAACTCCCATTGGTGATGTATTGGTTTGTCCATATGTCCATATTAAAATAGGAAATATATTTAAACAATCTTTAAAGGAAATTATAGATTACGGATTTAGTATAAAATATTTCAGAAATCATAGTGATCTATGTTTAGCAGGAGAAGATAGATCTTTTATTAAAAATTTTATGACAAAAAGTGGTCAGTCAATTTTCAAACCAGCACTTGCTCAAGATATATTTTCAAAAGAAGATTTTGTTTAAATGCTTTTAAAAGGAAAGAAAGCTTTAATTACAGGCTGTAATAAGGGTATAGGAAAGTCAATATTTGAAAAATTTATTGAAAATGAAGGAGAAATTATTGCTTGTGTTAGAAATAAAAGTAATGAATTTGAAGAATTTGTAAATTCAAAAAAAAAAGATCACAGTATATTTATATATGAAATTGATTTTTCAGATCAAAATAGTATTAAAAATGTTTCAAATCAAATTATAAAAGACCATCCTAAAATTGATATCTTAGTAAATAACGCAGGATCTATTTTTAATGGTCTATTTCAAATGACACCAATAGATCAGGCCAAAGATCTTTTCCAAATAAATTTTTTTTCTCAAATTTTATTAACCCAAATTATTTTGAAATCAATTTTAAGAAATAAAAAGGGGAGTATAATTAATATAACTTCAACAGCTGGAATTGATAGTGGAGAAGGTCGTTCCTTGTATAACTCAACTAAAGCAGCTATGATTTCTCAAACAAAATCATTATCCAAAGAAATTGGAAGATTTAATATTAGAGTAAATTCTGTAGCACCTGGTCTAACAGATACAGAAATGATGCGCAACAATACTAAAGAAGATGTAATTGATAAGGTTGTGAAGAATCAGTCACTTCAGAGAATAGGCAAACCAATTGATATAGCTAACGCTACGCTTTTTTTGGCATCAGACTTGTCGGAGTTTATTACTGGTCAAATAATTAGAGTTGATGGGGGCATGAACTAGAAATGACAAAAAGTTTTAGTGAAAAAGATATTAAATTATTTACTTCAGCAATAAGAAAAAATATTTTAGATATGGCATTTTATGCTGGAGCCAGCAGCTCTCATTTCGGAGGAGCATTATCAATTTCAGAATTAATTTCATACCTATTTAGTTTTAAAATGAATATTGATAAAAAAAATCCTCAATGGGAAGATAGAGACAGATTTATATTAAGCAAGGGTCACGCATGTCTTGCTTACTATTCAGCATTATGTGAGATTGGTTTTATTAGCAAAGATGAATTAAAAACTTTTGAAAAAGACGACACTAATTTACTAGGACACCCTGTTTTGAACAAAGAATTGGGAATTGATTTTTCTAATGGATCACTTGGAATGGGTTTATCTATTGGTTTGGGGGTTGCGATTTCTGGAAAGAGAAGAAAAAAAAATTTTAAAGTATATGTTGTATTAGGTGACGGAGAGTGCAATGAAGGCTCTGTATGGGAAGCTGCTATGGCAGCACCAAATTTTGAATTAAATAATTTATTTGCTATTGTAGATAGAAATAACTTTCAACAAACGGGTTCAAATAATGAAATAATGAATCTGAGAGATATGAAGAGCAAATGGGAAAGTTTTGGATGGCATGCTGAGGAAATTGATGGCCATGATTTGGGTAAAATTCATAATTATTTCTGTGATATGCAAAACGTAAATAAACCAAAAGTTCTTATTGCGAATACGATTAAGGGAAAAGGATTTTCTTTTTCTGAGGGTAATAATGAGTGGCATCATGCTATTTTGACAAAAAAAATGTACGAAAAAGGTTTAGAGGAACTCAAAAATGGAAATTAATGAAAAAGTAATTAAAATTTGGTCTACGATTGGACCAAGAGCAGCTTTTGGAATGGCAGCCTTAGATTTTGCAAAAGAATACGAAAATTTGATAATTCTAACATGCGATGTTTCAACCTCAGCAGGGCTAGACAGATATAGAAAAACTTATCCTTTGAAATATTTAGATTTAGGTATTGCTGAGCAAAATATGATGGGTGTTGCAGCAGGATTAGCAAGCGAAAATTATAATGTAGTGACCACTACCTTCGCACCTTTTCAAACGATGAGATGCTGTGAACAAGTCAAAGTTAATTTTGGTTATATGAAAAATAAAGTATGCATGGTTGGTATCGCTAGTGGTCTAGTTCTAGGCACACTTGGATATACACATTGTTGCATAGAAGATTTAGGTGTTTTAAGGTCAATCCCTGGAATAACAATTTTATCTCCAGCAGACTCATTGGAAACTATTAAGTGTATTAAAGCTGGAATAGAAAATAAAATCCCTACTTATGTAAGATTAACAGGAGCGGCCAATAATCCAATAGTTTATGCTAAAGATTATGATTTTGAAATCGGCAAATCTATAAAATTAAAAGACGGGAAAGATATAACAATTTTTTGTACTGGCTCAATGGTAAGTGAAAGTTTAAAATCTGCTTCAATTTTGGAAAAATTTAATATTAATCCATCAGTAATTAATATACATACTATAAAACCAATTGATAAAAGTGCTGTCAATCAAGCATGTAAAAATTCAAAAATTATAGTATCTGTTGAAGAACATAATATTATTGGGGGCTTAGGCAGCGCAATTGCTGAAGTTAAATCCCAGATTGAAAACTCACCAAAACATTTAATTCTTGGAATAAAAGATTTATATGGTAAAGGAGGGTCTTATAATTTTTTGAAAAAAAAACATAGATTAACTGCTGAATTAATTGCTGAAGATATAAAAAATATTTATGACAGAAAATGAGAAAAAATATAAAGAAGTTTTTTTAAATTCATTATCAATTAGTGAAGACAAATTTAGTGACAAACTTGAGTATAATGACATTTCCGAGTGGGACTCTATCGGACACATGACTTTAATGTCGGGATTAGAAGAGGCATTCAATATATCGATTGAAACTGACGATATAATAGATTTTAGTTCTTATAATAAAGGTAAAGAAATATTAAAAAAATATAATGTTTTAATCAGTGGCTAGTTTAAATTCTAGAGGCTTTTTAGTTTGTTGAGCTGATTGTATATTCGTTGAAGAATAGTCTCTTCCGTTACAATAATAACAAGCTGTCAAATATTCTTTTTCGTAACATAATTTTTTAATTTGTTCCCTTGTTTCTTCGATGCTTAAGCTATCATCTAAAAGATCAACTTCATCACTATTATTCTTAGGTATTGCATTTAAGTTTACTCCATTTGCAGAAAATGGGCATCTGTAAAGTTTTCCGTGAAGAAGTGAAACTAGATCACTATTACAACAATTATTAAAAAGATGTTTGATCTCTTCCTCATCTTTCTTCGAATGAGGCATTATTCTCCCACAATCTTGCCAAGTTGAACATCTAAAAGTTGTAAAGGAAAGATTCTCTTTTTTTGCTAATTCAATTACCTTTTCGTGAGCAGAAGAATGAATTCCGTAATTTGTAATATCCAACATCACTTTTTTATGTCTTAAGCATTCTAGATTCTCACCTTTTGGAACAATTCTTCCATTCGTGTAAACAACAACCTTTTTTACATTATCGTAAGTTACTAATTTATTTATAACCTCATGGAGTTTTTTATACATAAACGGATCTCCACCTAAAACTCTAAATTCATCAAGTTGATCAACACAATTCATAATTTTGTCTATAGATTTAAAAAGGAGCCCTTGCTCAGTATCGATTGGTTTTTGATAATATTGCATTAAATTTGAGCAATCTTTGCATTTAAGAGAACATTTTTCTGTTATTTGTACATCTATGCTTTTTACATTCAGTTTTCCATTTGAGATGTAATCATCTTTTCTTCCCATCTCATTATAAAAATCAATATCTCTTTTTATTTTTAACGGTTCTAAGTAGCCATTACCCTCAATAACAACTTGTTTATAATATTTTTCTATATCTAAATTATCTAGTAATTCAGTAGACTTATAGAAATTTGTAAATCCTTTTTTTTTTAATAATGGAATTATTGAGCTAAAGTAAATCGCACAAATAAATATTTTTGTATTTCTATCAAAGTTATCTAAATTGTCTGGACTTAAAATTTTAATTTTTTCTATCTCTTTGCCTTGTTTTCTTTCATCACTATCACAAAAGAAATCAACCCTAATTTCATTATTTTTTAATCCAATTAATGTAAGTTTGCCAAGAGTTCCAGCACCAAAAAGAACTATTTTATCTTTAGCGTTGTGATCTATTTTAAAATCAGAAAATTCTTTCATTTTATCGAATATCAGTTAATTTAAATTTTTTTTAAACTGATGTGACTTAAAGTTACATAAAAAATTGAGAAAATAAAGATAATAATTTAATTTTAATTAAATAAACACATCTATGCAAATTACTCATTACTGTAACTCGTTTATCACTGCTACTTCCGGTAAAACAAAAATAGTTTGTGATCCCTGGGTAGGGTTTGGAGAGCAAAATGGATGGCTTTCATATCCGTACCACAATAATGGAGTAAAGTTATTAAATGAATTAAAACCAAATTATATTTACATAAGTCATTTGCATTGTGACCACTTTGATACTCAAAATCTAAAAGGTTATAAAAATAAAAAAGTAACTATAATTATCAAAAAATTTAAAGATAAAAGACTTAAAAGAAAAATAGAGGAATTAGGTTATAAAAATATTTTGGAGATTGTATCTTGGAAAAATTATAAATTAAATAATGATTTTTCAGTTTCTATTATTCCTCAAATCACTTCAAATACAAGCAAATTACCAGAGGAAATTAATTATGATCTAGATACCTCTATAATTATTAAATGTAATAAATCAAAAGAAGTTTTTTTTAATGCTGTTGATAATCCATTATCAGTAAAGGATTTAAAAAAAGTTTCCAACTTTATAAAAAAAAATTATAAAAAAAATGTTGATGTTATGTGCATGCCGGTTGGTGCAGCAGGGGAATACCCTCAATGTTTTTTAAATTTAAATCGAAAAAATGAAAAAAACAAAATAATTAAAAAGGGTTTAAATGAATTAAAAAAACAAATTAATGTTATTAAACCTAATGTTTATTTCCCAGCTGGTGGTACATATTATATATTTGGAAAATTTAGCAATTTGAATAGTTTCATCGCAAGACCTGATTTTTTTGAAATTAGAAAAAAATTTAAAAATGATAATATTGAATTAATTAATTTAGAAGGTGGCAACACTTTATTTAAGAACGATTATCAGTGGAAACTAATATTAAATAAAAAAAAGTTTGAGGATAAAAACTCTGTAATTTTAAAATATTTAAAAGCTAAATATTTTTATAATAAAAAAAAAATTACTAAATTTAATACCAAGTATTTAGCAAAAATATTTGATAAATCAAAAAATAATTATTTTCGAATATTAGGAAATTTTAAAATAAAGACTAATTGGAAAGTTGAATTCATGATTTATAAAAATTTAAGACTAAATAAGATGGGTAAAATTGATTACAAAAAATCAAATTTTTTAAGAAAATTTAATCTTTTGAAGAAAGACAAAAAATCCAAAGTATATAGCAAATTAGTTTGTCATTTAGATTATCAATTATTCTATGGTCTATTAAAAAGAAAATATGTTTGGAATCAACCTTTGGCTGGTTCATTGATTCTTTTCGATAGGAAACCTAATATATTTGATCCCAATGTCATATTTTCGCTAAATTTCTTAGGAAAATAATATATAAGAAAAGCGATGTTCAATAATAAAAGTATTCTTATTACTGGTGGCACAGGTTCGTTCGGTAAAAATTTCACAAAACTTTTACTAAAAAAATATAAACCCAAAAAAATTATTATCTTTTCTAGAGATGAAATGAAGCAATTTGAAATGGAACAAAAGTTTAGTATTAAAAAATACCCCTCCATTCGATATTTTATTGGAGATGTAAGAGATAAGGATAGACTTGATATAGCTCTTCATGGTGTTGATTTTGTAATACATGCAGCTGCCTTAAAACAAGTGCCTGCAGCAGAGTATAATCCAATTGAATGTATTAAAACAAATATTAATGGTGCGCAAAATGTTATATTGGCTGCCTTAAAAAATAAAGTTCAAAAAGTTGTGGCACTTTCAACAGATAAGGCAACTAATCCAATAAATCTTTATGGAGCCTCTAAACTTGCTTCAGATAAACTTTTTATTTCAGGAAACAATTTTAGCGGTGGAACTACAAAATTTTCGGTTGTTAGATATGGCAACGTTGTTGGTTCAAGAGGTTCTGTAATTCCATATTTCAACAAATTAATAAAAAATAAAAGTTATTTTTTACCAATTACCCATCCACAAATGACACGTTTTTGGATTACAATTAAAGAAGGCGTCGAATTAGTTGAAAAAAGTTTTTTTGAGATGCTGGGGGGTGAAATTTTTGTGCCAATTATACCATCGATTAAGATTACTGATTTAGCAAAAGCTATGGCCCCAACTTTAAAACAAAAAATAATTGGAATCAGACCAGGAGAAAAAATTGATGAATTAATGATTTCAAAAGATGATGCACCAAATGTGCTTAAATTTAAAAAGTATTATTTGATAACACCTAATACGGTTTTTTCTAGAAATATAAACATGTTTAGAAAGAGCAAATCAAAAGAGATAGGCAAAAAAGTAAATTTGAATTTTGAGTACAATTCTGGAACAAATTCTAAATTTTTAAAAGTTAATGAAATTAGAAAATTTAACTTAGATGAAATTTAATGATTCACTATAGTCGTCAGAAAATCGACAATAAAGATATTAAAGAAGTTGTTAAAGCGCTTAGAGAGGATTTTATTACAACAGGTCCGACAGTTTCTAAATTTGAAAAAGCTATATCAAAAACTGTTCAGTCAAAATTTGCGGTGGCAACAAATTCAGCTACAAGTGCTTTACATGTTGCATGCTTATCTTTAAATATAAAAAAAGGTGACAGGGTCTGGACATCTCCAAATAGTTTTGTTTCTTCAGCTAATTGCGCTCTTTTTTGTGGTGCAAAAATTGATTTTGTTGACATAGACAAACAAACTTTTAATTTGTCGGTACCAAGATTAAAAGACAAATTAAAAAAAACAAAAAAAAAATTTCTTCCAAAGTTAATTATTCCAGTAAGTTTTGCTGGTCAATCATGTGAGATGAGTGAAATTTATAAGCTTAGTAAAATTTATAAATTTAAAATTTTAGAGGATGCCTCACATGCCTTGGGTGCAAAATATAACAATAATTTTGTTGGAAGCGGCAAGTATGCTCATATATCAGTTTTCAGTTTCCACCCTGTAAAGATGATTACTACAGGAGAAGGCGGTGTTGCTGTTACTAATGATAAAATTTTATATAAAAAGATGTTGTTGTACAGATCACATGGAATGGAAAGATTAAATTCTAGAACTAAGCCTTATTTTTACAAAATCAAAAATTTAGGATTTAACTATAGAATGACTGATTTTCAAGCAGCTTTGGGCTTGAGTCAGTTAAAAAAACTAAAAAAGTTTATTCAATTGAGAAAAAAGGCATATAATTTTTATAATAAGTCATTAAAAAACTTGCCACTTGATTTACCTTTTGTCCCAAGAAAAAACTATCCATCACATCATTTATATGTAATAAAAATAAAAGGTAAAAACGTTCCAAAAAAAAGAAACCAATTAGCAAATTATTTAAAAAAATTTAGTATTAATACAAATATTCATTACATTCCAATTTACTCACATCAATTTTTTAGAAAAATTGGATTTAAATCATTTTCCCTAAAATATTGTGAAGATTATTATAAAAGAGCACTATCAATCCCCATTCATCAACAAATGAAAAAAAAAGATTTAATATTCGTATCAAATAAGATTAAGGATTTTTTTAGAAATACCAATATTTAATAATGAAAAATTATTTCTATAGTTTTCTTAAGAAGAATAAAAAATTGATTAAAACAAATTACAATAAATCAAAATATTTTTTTTTAATAGATAGGGGTAAAGGGCACTATATTTCAGCATTACATGCATCAATATTGGGTGGAGTTATCAACGAAAAATATAAGATTGATCCCGTAGTGATAAGTGATCTTGATAAGAGAGAAGATATAATAAATCTTTATAAAAGCTTTGGATATTTAAATTATTTAACAGGATTTAGATATAAATATATTTTTTTCAATATGATTAAAATTTTTCTCTCAATAATCATATTATTTAAAGGGATATATTTAGTAAAAAGATATTCATTTTATGGTTTTGTAACTAAATTTAATATAAGGAATATATTTATTGGAGATCTAATATTTAACTCTTACATTAGGTATGAAAAAAAATTTTTAAATCCAAAAATCGATTTTCAATTTATAAATATTTTATTTACGTCAATTTACAGAACTTTAAATTTATTTGATTATTTTGAAAAATATAAACCCAAGTATGTAATTGTTGCCACTCAATCCTACGCAAATAATCACGCAATTTCTATTAAAATTTGCGTGCACAAAAAGATAAAAGTTTATGAGCCATACTTTGAGAGATATTCGAGAGAATATAGATTGAGAACTTATGATAAAAAAAAAATTGAATATGGGTATCAAAATACTTTTTCTAAAGATTTTAAAAAAAATGTAATAAATAAGAAGATTAAAGTTAAAAGATTAAATGTTTTTTTAAAAAAGAGAATTAGAGGACAAATAATTACTAGTTACACTGGAGATAGAGATTTACGATATTCAAATAATTCGAAAAGAAAATGGTCATTGAATGAGTTGTTGAAATTTTATCGATTGTCTCACAAAAAATTTGAAAAGATAATTCTCTTGGCTCCCCATGCTTTTACAGATGCCCCTCATTGTAGAGGAAATATATTTCTATTCAGAGATTATTTTTCTCAAACTATCGAAACATTAAAATTTATAAATGAAAAAATTAAATCTCAAAAAGTCTTGTGGATCTTAAGACCTCATCCAACAAGTATAATTGAGTATGGTGAAGAAGGTTTAGTGAAAGAAATGGTAAATGAATTAAATAATCCACTAATAAAACTTTGTCCATCAAACATTAACACAGACAATATTTTAGATTTAGTTGATGGAGTTATAACAGGACGAGGTACAATAGGTTTAGAGGCTGCAATCAAAGGAAAAAAAACATTGATAGCAGGAGGAGCATCTTATTCTGGTTTAGGTTTGGCAATTGAATCAAAATCTAAAAAAATGTATTTTAATAAGATTAATGATTTAAAATGTTTTACTAAACTGTCTAAAGATAAAATTTATCTTGCAAAAAAAACCCTCTATTATTTTGACACTAAAAAAATTGAACTTAAAGAGAGCAAAATTCTTAATGAAAAAATAAGATTGAAAAAAAAACAACAAGATGTATTCTGTAAAAGTTTATTAAAATCTTATAATAAAATTGGTTTTAAAAAAGATCCGCTGTATATAAATTTAATGAAAGTAGTTTAAATTGAGTAAAATTAATATTCTAGACTGCACTCTTAGAGATGGAGGTTATTACAATAATTGGGATTTTTCCAATAACCTTATTACAAAGTATTTAAATTCAATGTCCTCTTGTGGCGTAGAGTATGTAGAACTTGGATTTAGATCATTTGAAAGTGAAACTTTTAGAGGAGCCGCGGCATATACTCATGAAGATTTTTTAAATAGCCTAAAAATTCCAAAAAATTTAAAACCTGGCGTGATGGTTAATGCATCTGAGTTAATTAATTTTGGTCAAAAAAAACCATTAAAAAATATAAAGATTTTATTCCCTAATGTTAAAAGGACAAAAATTAAATTAGTAAGAATTGCTTGTCATTATGCTGAAGTAGAAAAAATATTAATGGTTGCGGCCTGGTTAAAGAAAAAAAAATTTAAAGTAGGTATAAATTTAATGCAAATAGCTCAAAGAACAAATGATGAATTAGAAAATATCGGCAAAATTATTAAAACTAAAAATTGTGACATTTTATATTTTGCTGATAGCATGGGTGGTCTTGAAACTAAAGATATTAGTAAAATTATTAAATTGTTAAGAAAAAATTGGAATGGTGAATTAGGTATACACACTCATGACAATATGAGTAGGGCAGTAGAAAACACAAATATTGCTACAGAAAATGGTGTTAGGTGGATTGATAGCACAGTAATGGGAATGGGACGTGGCCCAGGAAATGCAAAAACAGAATATTTAGTTTTACAATACGAAAAAAAAATTAAGAGAAAAGTAAATTTATTGCCACTTTTGGATACTATTGAAAGTGATTTTAAAAAACTTCAAACTAAATATCAATGGGGAACTAATCCTTTTTATTTTCTTGCGGGCATGCACGGGATACATCCAACTTTTATTCAAGGAATGCTTAATGATATTAGATTTAAAAATGAGGATATTTTAAATACTATTAATCATTTAAAAACAATTGGTGGTCAAAAATTTAATAAAAATTTGCTTGATACCGATAAAAAAATGTACCATGGAAAAAGTAATGGTAAATGGAAACCGTCAAAAATTATCAAAAAAAAAGAAGTTCTAATCCTTGGCACAGGACCAGGAATATTTAAGTATAAAAAATCAATTGAAAATTACGTTATTAAAAATAAGCCTTTCGTTATTGGACTCAATACTCAAAGAAGCATTGATGAAAAATTAATAAATGTTAGAGCCACTTGTAGTGCCTTTAGGCTTTTGACAGATAGAAAAAAATTCAAACAAATTAAAAAACCAATTGTTTTACCTTTAAAAAGATTGTCAAAAGATGTTAAAAATTATTTGTCTCAAAATAAATTGTATGATTTTGGACTTGAAGTGATACCTAAAAAATTTAAGTTTGGAAATACGTTTGCAGTAGTGCCAAATTCTTTAGTGGTTTCTTATGCTTTGGCAATTGCTTCATCTGGAAAAGCTGCACGAATTCTATTAGCAGGTTTTGATGGGTACCCATCTGAGGATCCTAGGAGAGTAGAAATGGACGAAGTTTTTGAGTTATTTCAGTATTTTAATCCAAAATTAAAAATAAAAAGCATAACACCTACGCGATATAGAATTAGTTCTACATCAATTTATGCATTATAGTTTAATTAAATAGTTATGAGTTTTATAGTCGTAATTCCGGCAAGATATGAGTCAGGTAGATTTCCTGGAAAACCTCTGACCAAGATCAAAGGAGTGCCAATGATTATAAGAACTTTTAATCAATGTTTAAAAGCTGTTGGAAGAAAAAAAATTTTTGTTGCTACAGATGACTCTAGAATACAAAAATTATGTTTAGAAAATAACATGCAAGTTATAATGACCTCGAAAAAATGTTTAACTGGAACGGATAGAATAGCTGAGGTGTCGAAAAAAATAAAAGTCTCAA
>MDSW01123982.1_pt1 | contig 16283 bp, 21 predicted proteins | sample 811171 | NCBI WGS metagenome assembly MDSW01 (sample SAMN05326641, study PRJNA326480) | marine metagenome | isolation source: seawater | place: Atlantic Ocean: North West | collected 2012
AAATTAGATGATTTTATTTATGTTGGTAAACAAAATTCAAATAATTCATCAATTCAAAATAAAATTATTTCAGATTCATGTGAAGCATTAATTGGAGCAGTTTATTTAGATAAAGGTTTTGATTATACTGAAAAATTTATTCTAAAGATCTGGAAAAGTTTCATTTCTACTTCTAATGTTCTAGAAATAGACTCCAAAACTAAACTTCAAGAATACTCCTTAAAAAAATATAAATCATTGCCCATTTATAAATTAATTTCCAACACAGGACCAAGACACAAACCAAAATTTAAAGTTGCTGTTAAGCTTAAAAATTTTGATTATATTGAAGCAACTGGTAATTCAAAAAAAGATGCAGAGCAATCAGCAGCAAAAGCTTTTTTAAATGTGATTAATGAAAAATGAGCTGGCAAGATCAAGGATTTTTAATTAATAAAAATAAATATAATGAAAATTCAGTAATAGCAGAATTTTTTACTAAAAATCATGGTAAAGTCTCGGGTTTAATATTTGGCGCTTCATCAAACAAAATAAAGAAATATCTTTTAATAGGTAATAATTTTCATATTAATTTTAATTCAAAAAATTTAAACAAAATAGGATATTTTAATATTGAAATAAATATTTTAAATACACCGCTATTCTTAGATGATAAAAAAAAACTGTATTGTTTAATTTATTGCATGAGTCTAATAAAATTTCTAACTGTTGAAAATCAAGAAAATAAAAATATCTATGTATCTCTAAACATTTTTTTTAAAATTCTTAATGAATCTAATTGGATTAGAAATTTTTTATTCTGGGAATTAAATTTTTTTAAAAATATTGGTTATGATATAAATTTTAAAGATTATGTTTCAAAAAAATTAATTAATGGAACTATGCAATATGTTTCTAAATCTGTTAATTATAGCAAGTATATACCAAAATTTCTTATTGAAAAAAATACTGAACCTGTTGACAATAATGATCTTTTAAATGGATTTAATTTAATTGGTGATTATTTAGAAAAGACGATACTTAAACCCAATAATATAAAATTCCCAAATTCTAGATTGGATTTTTACAAGCAAATTAAGTAAATGCTTATAAGTATTTAATTATTTTGTCCGCAAAATAAGTTACTATTGCACTAGAACCGGCTCTTTTAAATGCAATTAAGCTTTCCATTATACTTTTTTCATCAATAATTTTTTTTTTAATTCCATTCATTATAAGACTGTACTCACCAGATACTTGATAAGCTAAAACTGGGATTTTAAAGTTTTCTTTTATTAAACTGATAACATCTAGATAAGGCATACCGGGTTTTACCATAACCATATCTGCACCTTCTTTAATATCTAAAGTAACTTCCCTTATCGCTTCAAGGCTATTTTTATAATCCATTTGATAAGTTTTCTTATCACCTTTTAAATTTTTACTTGATCCAACAGCATTTCTAAACGGACCATAGAAACTCGAAGCATATTTAACTGCATATGACAATAATTGTACATTTTCAAAATTATTTTTATCTAGAGATTTTCTTATCTTTCCTATACGCCCATCCATCATATCAGAGGGTGCCAGAACATCACATCCCATTTCAGCCTGAAGTAATGATTGCTTAATTAAAATTTCTATAGTTTCGTCATTTAATATTTTATTTTTTTTAAAAATACCATCATGCCCATGTGAAGTGTAAGGATCGAGAGCAACATCACACATTATTCCTATTTCATTTTTATATTTTTTTTTAATAAATCTTAAAGCTTTACAAATCAAATTATCATCATTTAAAGCTTCACTTCCAGAATGATTCTTTAGTTTTAATTTAGTATAAGGAAAAAGCGAAATCATTGGGATTTTATTTTTTACAGCCTTATCAAGAATTTGCGTTAACATATCAACACTATATCTATAAACGCCAGGTAAATTTTTTATAGTTTGCTTTTTATTTTTACCATCAACAATAAATATTGGTAAGATTAGATCATTAACAGACAAATTGCTTTCCTCTGTTAATCTTCTGATCCAATCAGTTTTTCTGTTTCTTCGTAGCCTTAGATTTGGATATTTACCGGTGATAATCATTCTCAACTATTTTTTTATATGCGACAATAGTTATATGTAATATAGTTACAAATAAAGTATTTATTTAATCGCATGTCTACCATAACACATATAAATAAATTTTCATCGAACGAATTGATTAATGATTTTCACCAACAAGATATAAAATTTGACATAAATAAACTAAAAGAAGCTTGTAATGAAGTTTTAAAAATCAGAGGTTTCGATACTAGTTTAGGAATACCTCATTTTGCAGCAATACCACTTACTCAAATACCCGGAGACCCTGAATCTATAGCAGGTAGCAAGGTAAGAGGTGTTTATTGGACTAAACCAGACTCAACTGGTAAAGAGGTTTCAAGAGATGTTAAAATCGAAGAAAATAAATATACTGAGTTTTTGAAAGACTTTGAACATACATATTTTAAAAAAGTATACGATCAATTATCTAAAAAATATAAATTAGGCAGAGTTAGATTGTTATTAAAGGAACCAAGATCAACTTTGAGTTGGCACAGAGACCCTGAGCCTAGATTGCATATACCAATATATACAAACCCTGGAGCAATAATGGTTATAGACAAGGTTGCTCAACATATGCCAGCTGATGGATCTGTGTGGATTACCAATAATTTAAAATATCACAATGCATTTAATGGTGGTGAAGAAAATAGAGTTCATTTCGTTGCTTGTGTTTTAGACTATAAATTTAATTAATTTTAGTTTATAAATTTACTTAATTTGAAAAAAATTTTTATTGCATCAGATCACGCAGGTTATAGTTTAAAAAAAAGTATTATTTCTAAATTTTCAAAATTGCAAAAAATTATAGACCTTGGCGCATATTCTAAAGAGTCTGTTGATTACCCTGATTATGCAAAAAAATTATCTAAAAAAGTTGCCATTAATAAAGATAGTTTTGGCATTCTAATATGCGGATCTGGAATGGGAATGTCTATGGCTGCTAATAAAACTAAGAATATACGAGCAGCATTATGCTATAGCATTAAAAATACTAAATTATCTAGATTGCATAACAATGCAAACATCATTACATTAGGAGAAAGATTGATTGATAAAAATAAAGCATTCAATTTAATAAAAATTTTCTTAAGTACAAAATTTGAGGGCGGCAGGCACTTAAGAAGAATTAAAAAAATTTAATTATGTCAAGTGAAGGTAAATACATAAACGACCAATATAAAGGATTTTTTGAAGATAGTTTATCTAAAACTGATCCAGTGTTGTTCAAAGCTATTAATGATGAGCTAGTTAGACAACAAAATCACATAGAGTTAATTGCTTCAGAAAATATAGTTTCACAAGCAGTTTTGGAAGCCCAAGGGTCAGTTCTTACCAATAAGTATGCTGAAGGATATCCCGGTAAAAGATATTATAATGGATGTGAGCATGTTGATATAGCTGAAGAACTGGCAATAGATAGATTAAAAAAGATTTTTAATTGTAAATTTGCTAATGCACAACCACATTCTGGTGCTCAGGCAAATGGAGCTGTATTTTTAGCACTCTTAAAGCCTGGTGATAAATTTATGGGAATGAGTTTAAATTCTGGAGGTCATATAACGCATGGATTAAAAATTTCGATGTCAGGAAAATGGTTTAACGCAATTGGTTATGAAGTAGATAAAAATTCTGAACTTATCGACTACGATAAAGTTGAACATTTAGCTTTAGAAAATAATCCTAAGCTAATAATTGCTGGAGGTAGTGCGTATTCTAGAGTTATAGACTTTAAAAGATTTAGAGATATTGCTGATAAAGTTGGAGCTTATCTTATGGTTGATATGGCTCATTTCTCAGGTCTTGTTGCTGGTAAAGGATATCCTAATCCATGTGATTATGCACATGTTGTAACTTCAACAACCCACAAAGTATTTAGAAGTGCTAGAGGAGGAATAATCTTAACCAATCATGAAGATTTGTCTAAAAAATTTAATACAGCAGTTTTTCCTGGTTATCAAGGCGGTCCTTTAATGCATATTATTGCTGCTAAAGCAGCAGGTTTTTTAGAGGCATTAAAACCTGAATTCAAAGATTATATAAAATCAGTAATAGCTAATGCTAAAATATTGTCTGAAACATTAAAAAATAATGGATTTAAAATTTATTCTGGCGGCACGGATACTCATTTAATGTTAGTTGATCTAAGACCTTTTAATGTTAAGGGTAATTTGGCTGCTGAAAGTTTATCCAAAGCTAATATTACTTGTAATAAAAATGGTATTCCATTTGATACAGAGAGTCCTATGGTTACATCTGGCATTAGACTTGGTTCTCAAGCAGCAACAACAAGGGGCTTTGGTCTAAAGGAATTTAAAAAAGTTGGTGAATTAATTACAAAAGTAATTGATGGATTAGCTAAAAACCCTAATGATAATAGTAAAACTGAGAGCGAAGTAAGAAAAGAAGTTGTTGAACTTTGTTCAAAATTTCCTATCTATAAACACTTAAGATAAAATTATGATTTGTCCAATTTGTAAAAAAGGTGAAACTTCTGTGGTAGACTCTAGACCAACAGAAGATGGAACTTCAATTAGAAGAAGAAGACTTTGTGTTTGTGGTCAAAGGTTCACAACTTTTGAAAGAGTGCAATTTAGAGAACTAGTTGTAGTTAAAAAAAATGGGAGAAAATCATCTTTTGATAGAGAAAAACTTTCAAAATCAATATATATAGCGCTTAAAAAAAGACCTATAGATACTGATACAGTTGAAAAATTCATAACTAATATTTCAAGAGCTCTAGAAGAACTAGGGCAAAGCGAAGTATCATCCAGTATCATTGGAAAAATGGTCATGGATGGCTTAAAAGATTTAGATCCTGTAGCATACGTTAGATTCGCCTCTGTATATAGAAATTTCAGAGAAGAAAAGGATTTTGTTCAATTTGTAGACAAAATTGATGTCTTTAAAAAAAGATAATTTTTCAAAAAGAGAAAACTTTTTCATGAAAATTGCTATAGATTTAGCAAGTGAAAGAGTTGGTCTAACTGGTGCTAATCCATCAGTAGGATGTTTAATTGTCAAGAAAAATAAAATTATTTCAATAGGTCAAACATCTTTCAATGGTAGACCACATGCAGAGTACAATGCTATAAAAAAAAATAAAATAAATCTTAAAGGCTGCGAAATATACATATCTCTAGAACCTTGTTCACATTATGGTGTTACACCGCCATGCACTAATGAAATTATCAAATCAAAGATTAAAAAAGTTTATTATGCAATTGATGATACAGATATCAGAACTTCCAATAAAGCTATTTCAATTTTAAAAAAAAAAAAAATTACAGTCAAAAAAAATATATTAGTAAACGAAGCCAGAAAAATTTATAAATCATATTTTTTTAATAAAAAAAGTAAATATCCATATACAACCGGTAAAATAGCCTGTTCCAGTGATTTTTTAATTTCATCAATTAAAAAAAATATAACAAACTATTATAGTAGACAGTTTTCACACTTATTAAGATATAAAAACCAAGGTATACTTATATCTTCTAAAACTATAAATTTAGATAATTCCCAATTAACATGCAGAACTCGCGGTTTAGAAAATTTTTCACCAAAAAGATTTATTTTAGATAGAAATTTAAATATTAAAATAAATTCTTATGTAGTCAAATCAGCAAAAAAAATTAATACATATATTTTTTATAACAAGAAAAACTTTAACAAGCAAAAAAAATTAAAAAAATTTGGAGTTAAACTTTTGAAATGTAAACTTAATTCTGATAACAAAATTGATCTTAAACATGTTCTTATTCAAATTAAAAAACTAGGTATAAATTATCTACTCGTTGAGGGCGGTAATAAATTAACAGAAAGTTTTATTGTTAATAATTTATTTAATGAATTTTATTTGTTTAAAAGTAATGTTGCTCTTGGTAAAAAGGGTAAAAACAATATATCTAAAATAATAAGCAAAATAGGCCATATTTTTCTTAATAAAAAAAAAGTCAATACATATCTGGATAAAGATGAACTTTTAAATTATTACTAGCAAATGTTTAATGGAATTATTTTTAATCAAGGGATCATAAAAAAAATTAAAAAAAGAAATAATGGTATAAATCTTTTTTTAAGATCAAAACTTAAATTGACAAATAAAAATCTTGGTATTTCAATTGCATGTGACGGTGTTTGTTTAACTCTTATTTCAGTCAAAAATAAATTATATGAATTTTATTTATCCAATGAAACTATTCGTAGGTCTAAATTTAAGAGAAGTAAAAAAGGTGATAAAATTAACCTCGAATTGCCTATAATATATGGAGACAAAATTTCAGGACATTTGTGCCAAGGGCATGTAGATACAATTGCAACTGTTAGAAGTATAAATAAAAAAAATAAATCATATATTTATGACTTTTTAATTCCTTTAAAATATAGAAAACATTTAGTAGAAAAAGCGTCAATTTTGGTAAATGGTGTCTCACTTACAATGTCGAAAATTACAAAAAAGGGTTTTCAAATATGGGTAATACCTCATACTTTAAAACTCACTAATCTATCCAATTTAAAAAAAAATGAAATTGTTAACATTGAAATTGATATTTTATCAAAATATGTAAAAAAATTTATTAATGAAAAAAAGAAAATTTAGTCCTATTGAAAGTATAATTCGCACCGCCAAAAATGGTGGTATGTATATACTAGTTGATGATGAAAATCGAGAAAATGAAGGCGATTTAGTTTTTTGTTCATCTGATGTTAATCCCAAAAAAATTAATTTTATGGCAAAACATGGTAGAGGTTTAATTTGTTTAACTTTAGATAGTGTACAAGCTAAAAAATTAGGTTTATCTTATATGGCACCTGTTAATCAATCTAGAAACCAAACTGCTTTCACTGTTTCTATAGAAGCAAAAAAAGGAGTAACAACAGGTATATCAGCTAAAGATAGATCAAGAACAATTAAAATAGCCACAAAAAAAAATGTTTTAAAAAATGAAATTGTATCACCGGGTCATGTATTTCCTATTATTTCAAAAGATGGTGGCGTATTAGTTAGGGCTGGTCATACAGAAGCATCAGTAGATATATCTAAATTAGCTAAAAAAAATACATCCGCAGTTATTTGCGAAATTATGAATGAAGATGGAACAATGGCAAAAGGAGAAAAACTAATTAATTTTGCAAAAAAACATAATTTAAAAATCGGAAGAATTAATGATCTTATTGCTTATAGATTAAAAAAAGAAAAATTAATAAAACTTAAAAAAAAATCAAAAATAGAAGTAAAAAGTAAAAAATATTCAATTAATATTTTTGAAAACTTATTAGATGGTTCTGAACATTTTGCTCTTATCAAAGGGAAAATTAAAAAAGATTTAGTACCAAGAGTTAGAGTGATTTCATCTAATATTGTTCAAAATTATCTAATAAACCAGAATCTTCCAAATTCATTTAGCAAAACTCTTAATTATTTTAAAAGATATAATAATTGTGTTCTTATATTTATAAGAGATACAAATTTAAAATCAGTTTCACAGACTTTACGTGATTATAAAAGTAAAAGTTTTTATACAAAAGGAAATGATAAATTAATCAAAAACTACGGTATTGGCGCTCAAATAATTAAGTCTTTAAAGATAAAAAATATGATATTAGTAACCCGGTCTAGAAAAAAAGTTGTAGGATTAGATGGATATGGAATTAAAATAACAAAACAAGAAATAATTAAATGAAAAAAATACTAATTGTTGTGGCTGACTATTATAAAGACATATCATTTTCTTTATTAAATAATGCAAATAAAAAATTAAAAAAATTTTCAGTGAAGATAATTAATGTGCCTGGTGTATTTGAAATTCCTGTTACTATTTCAAAAAACATTAAAAAATACGATGCATTTATTGCTTTAGGTTGCGTTATAAAAGGTGAAACTCCTCATTTTAATTTTATCTCAGAGGCAACAACTAATGCTATTATGAAACTTGCTATTGATAGTAAAAAACCTATAGGCAATGGTGTAATTACTTGTTTAAATAAAAAACAAGCTAAATCTAGAGGCAAAAAAGGAAAAGAAGCTGCTCAAGCAATAATTTCAATATTATCGCAATAAAATGATAAACAAAATTGATAGAAATAAAAAAAGTAGATTTTTTTATAGTCCAAAAAATAACCCTAGAGTTATAGTAATTCAAAAACTTTATGGACAATATTTTAATGAAGATGAAAAACTAAGTTTTCCGAAACATAGATTTAAAAAATTTATAAAGGATGTAGTTAATGGCACTATAGAAAGACAAGACATAATTAATGATGAAATATCAAATCATCTTACTCCAGACTTAGATATAAAAAAATTGGATAAAGTTTTTCAAATAATTGTTAAAAGTGCAATATTCGAACTTTTGTATATGACAAAAATATCACCAAAAATAATAATAAATGAATATTTAAGAGCATCAAACTTCTTTATTGAACATGGTCAAACTAAATATTTAAATGCACTATTAGATAAAATATCAAAAAAAATAAGAAAATTTAATGGATGAATTTTATTTAATAAGTAAATATTTCAAAAAACTATCAAATAAAAATAGTAGTGCAAAAAAACTAAATGATGATGTTTTTTTTGACAAAAAAAATGGATTAGTTGTATCTGTCGACGCATATAATGAAGGAGTTCATTTTCCTAATTTTAAATATCCAAATTTAGTTATAAAAAAAGTTTTAAGATCTTCTATTTCAGATCTTATTTCAAAAGGTGTTAATCCTAAATACTATTTTATTTCTGGAAGTGGAAATAAAAATCATTTCACAAAAAAAAATTTAAATTTAATATCAAAATCATTATTACAAGAACAAAAAAAATATAATCTTAAACTATCTGGTGGCGATACAACTAATTCAAATAAAGTATCGTTTTCTATAACTACAATTGGTTTTTCTAAATATATTGTAGAAAGAAATAAGGCTAAATTAAATGATGATATTTATGTCACTGGTAATATTGGTGATAGTTTTCTAGGCTTAAATATAATTAAAAATAAAATCAAAATAAAATCTAAATTACAAAAATATTTTATTAATCAATTTTATTTTATTGATTTGCCATATAAATTTAGCACTCATCTTTATAGACTTGCACATACGTCTATGGACATTTCTGATGGATTAATTTCTGACATGAAAAAATTAATTAATAAACAAAAATTATCTTTTGAAATCGATATTGATAAGATACCAGTTTCTAATAATTTAAAAATTTATTTAAAAGAAAATAAAAAAAATAAAATAAAATTTTTATTTAATGGTGACGATTATCAAACTTTATTTACAGCTTCATCTAAAAAAAGAATGTTAATTAAGTCCCTTTCAAAAAAAATTAACCAAAAAGTAACGTTAATTGGTAAAATTATTCAGCATGATAAAAAAAATTCAATAAAAATGGCTAATAAACCTATAAATTTAACTAATTTTAAAGGTTATTCACACAATTTCTAAAAAAGTTAAATATTGCCTTTTATTCTTTTTTTTGTAATGTCCGTTTTTTATATTTACTAAACAACTAACAATTAAAGGAAATATGATACTTTCAGCATCAAATATACTTCATCTTATTATTTTATCAGGTTTATTATCAATCGTTTATGGTTTTTTTACAGGAAAAAATATTTTAAGTTCTAGCGCAGGCAATTCTAAGATGCAGGAAATAGCATCTGCTATTCAAATAGGTGCAAGAGCTTATTTAAACAGGCAGTATAAAACAATCGCAATAGTTGGAATAGTTGTTTTGGTTATAATTAGTTACGCATTTAATATTTTGGTTGGAATTGGTTATCTTATAGGCGCAACATTGTCTGGAATAGCTGGATATGTTGGTATGCTTGTATCTGTACAGGCAAACGTAAGAACAGCTGAAGCATCAAGAAAAGGATTATCACAAGGACTTTCAATAGCTTTTAAATCTGGCGCCGTTACTGGCATGTTAGTTGCTGGTTTAGCTCTTTTATCAATCGCTGTTTATTATTACTTGTTATTAACTTTTGGTGTTGAAGAAAGAGAAATAGTAAATGCATTAGTAGCTTTAGGTTTTGGTGCATCTTTAATCTCTATTTTTGCGAGACTCGGTGGAGGAATTTTTACAAAAGGTGCTGACGTAGGTGCTGATTTAGTAGGAAAAGTTGAAGCAGGAATTCCCGAGGATGATCCTAGAAACCCAGCTGTAATAGCTGATAATGTTGGTGATAATGTTGGTGATTGCGCCGGCATGGCAGCTGACTTGTTTGAAACATACGCTGTTACAATAGTTGCAACAATGGTTTTGTCATCAATTTTTTTTCATGGTGATTTAAATATGATGATTTATCCATTATCAATTGGAGGAGCTTGTATATTAACTTCTATATTAGGTACTTTTTTTGTAAAATTAGGAAAATCGAAAAATATCATGGCTGCTTTATATAAAGGTTTTATTGTCACCGCTATAACATCATTGCTAATTTTATATCCAATAACAGATTATGTTTTAGGATTAGATAATTCATATTCAATATCTAATAAGCGCTTTACCGGGATGAGTTTATACATTTGTGGGGTAATTGGATTGGTAATAACTGGTTTATTAATCTGGGTTACAGAATATTATACTGGAACAAATTATAGACCTGTTAAAAGTGTTGCCTCATCTTCAACAACAGGACATGGAACAAATGTTATTCAGGGTTTAGCTGTATCCATGGAGGCAACCGCAATCCCAGCTTTAATTATTGTTGGTGGAATACTTTTGACAAATTATATAGCTGGACTTTTTGGTATTGCAATAGCAGTAACAACTATGTTAGCTTTAGCTGGTATGGTTGTAGCTTTAGATGCATATGGACCAGTTACTGATAATGCTGGAGGAATTGCTGAAATGTCGAATTTGCCAAAAAATGTTAGAAAAACCACAGATGCATTAGATGCTGTGGGTAACACAACTAAAGCTGTTACTAAAGGTTACGCTATTGGATCAGCTGGTTTAGGTGCCCTAGTTTTATTTGCTGCTTACACTGAGGATATCAAACATTTTTCTAAAGTCGCAGGTTCAAAGCTGGAAGGTATTGTTGTAACATTTGATTTATCAAATCCTTTTGTTGTAGTTGGATTGTTAGTAGGAGGAATGCTTCCCTATTTGTTTGGTTCTATGGGCATGCAAGCGGTTGGTAGAGCAGGTGGTGCAGTTGTAATTGAAGTTAGAAGACAATTTAAAAAAATTCCAGGTATTATGAAGAGAAAATCCAAACCTGATTATGGTAGATTAGTTGATCTTTTAACTAAAGCTGCGATAAAAGAAATGATCATTCCATCTTTATTGCCAGTTATGTCACCGATAGTTCTATATTTTTTTATTTTACCTATAGGAGGACAAGTTGCAGCTTTATCTTCTGTTGGTGCTATGTTGTTGGGCGTAATAATTACTGGGCTATTTGTTGCTATATCAATGACGGCAGGTGGCGGTGCGTGGGATAACGCAAAAAAGTATATCGAGGATGGTAATTATGGAGGAAAAGGTTCTGACGCACATAAAGCAGCAGTAACCGGTGATACAGTAGGAGATCCTTATAAAGACACAGCAGGACCAGCAGTGAATCCTATGATAAAAATTACAAACATAGTTGCATTATTACTTTTAGCAGTTATAGCAGGTTAAAATTTATTTAGCTTTTTTTCTTTTGCCTAAAGGATCATTTAATCTTTGTCTCATACTAGATAAAAAAGAATAAACAAATGAATTCTTTTCATATTGACTAACTGTTGATTTGTCAGAGAAATCTATTTTATTCATTTCATTAATGTCTAAAAAGTTTTTTTTGGCAAGCAAACCCATTTCATTAATTTCAAGTATTAGAACATTATTTTTAACTAATTTACTTTGTCCTAAATTATATATTTTTTTTACAGTTTTTTGTCTTTCAATATAAATCCATACATCATTTTCAAAGTTTCCTTTTGTTGAAGGTGGGCCAAGTAGATCTAAAATATCGTTTTTATTAGATTTATTTATATATAATTTTTCACGTTTTTCATTTAAATATGGAACACCATGTGTTTTTTCTACTTTATTTATAGTACAGCTTGAAATAAATAAAGTTATAAATAATATTAAAATTTTTTTCATGAATAATAAATATAGTAATATTTATAATAATTTAATGAGTTTATCGAGGAATAAAACGCTTTTTTTTTATTGTGAGATTGAAGACAATTTTTCATCAAGATTGATACTTTTTTTATTACATTTTGTGTTTTTTTTATCAAGATTTAAAGAAAAAGATAATCGAAATTTTATGCAAGATACATATGATTTTATTTTTCGACAAATAGATATAAGTCTAAGAGAAACTGGCGATGGTGATGTTTCAGTGAATAAAAAAATGAAAAATTTTATTAATACATTTCATGCTATAATTTTAGACCTAGAAAAATGGAACCATATAAGCCCTGAAGATAAGACCAAAAAATTACAAAAATACTTAATTTGTAATGATAAGTACGGTTTATTAGCTTCATATTTTGATAGATATTTAATATATTTAAGAAATAACAATTTGAATTTTTTCACAGAAAGTGTAAATAAACATAAATTTTAATTATGGCTGTACCAAAACGCAAAACAACTAAGTCAAGATCTGGAAAAAGAAGATCTCACATTTCTCATTCTATAAAAAATGTTATAGAAGATAAAAAATCTGGTGAATATAGGCTTTCTCATCATCTAGATTTAAAAACTGGTACTTATAAAGGTCGACAAGTTTTAGATCCAAAGGAATAATTATATTTCAATGAATGACAATATTATAATTGCAGTTGATGCAATGGGAGGTGAGGGTTCACCAAAAAAAGTAATTGATGGAGTTTGCTTACATTATCATAAAAATAATGATGTTTTTTATAAAATTTTTGGAAATAAATTTGAATTAGAACAATTATTATTAAATAAAATTAATAAAAATAATTTTGAATTAATCCATACGGAAGATAAAGTGCTTGATAAGGACTCTGCATTAGAAGGTGCTAAAAAAAGCAAAAAAACTAGTATGTGGATGGCAGTTGAAAGTGTTAAGAATAAAGAATCTGACATAGTTATTTCTGCTGGAAACACAGGTGCGCTCTTTGTTATTTCAAAATTAAATTTAAGTATGATTGAAAATATTGATAAGCCAGCTCTATCAGGACTTTGGCCTAATAAAAATGGGATGAATATAGTACTTGATTTGGGTGCAAACATTGAATGTAGTGAAAAAAATTTAATAGACTTTTGTATTATGGGTTCATCTCTTCATAAGTCACTATTCCCAGATGAGAAGTCAAAAGTTGCTTTATTAAATATTGGATCTGAAGATATTAAAGGCCATGAAGTATTGAGATCTGTATACCACAAACTTAAATTAAAAAATAATTATGACTTCGAATTTAAAGGTTATATAGAAGGAAATCATATAATGGATGGTGATGTAAATGTAATTGTAACTGACGGATTTACAGGCAATATAGCTTTAAAAACTGCCGAAGGTACTGCAAATTTTATTACAAAAGAAATTAAAAAAAATATGACTTCTGGTATAATAGGAAAGATTCTAACTTCTTTAAATTATAAAAATCTAATGAAATTTAAAAAAAGACTAGATCCTAGATTATATAATGGTGCTATATTTATAGGTCTTAATTCTCCAGTTATAAAAAGTCACGGATCTACAGACTCAGTAGGATTTTCTTACTCTCTTGATGTATGTAAAAAAATTATTAAAGGTAATTTAATTAATAAAATTAAAATGAATATAAAATAATGAGAATTAATTTAACCAAAAAAGATATTATTAATGCTGCTTACTTAAGACTTGGTTTTTCAAAAAAAATTATTGATTTATTATATGAAGACTTAATTTCATTATTAACAACAAACATAAAAAAAGAAAATAAATTGAAAATTAGTAAATTTGGGACATTTTCTATAAGATTTAAAAAAAAAAGATTTGGCAGAAATCCTAAAACCAAAGAAGAAAAAATCATATCTGAAAGAAAAGTTTTGTTATTTAAACCTTCTAATGAATTAAAGGAATTTATTAATAATTAATATGCAAAAAAACAATTCATCTTATAAAACAATAAGTGAAGTTGCTAAAATTTTAAATCTAATAAACAATAAAACTGGAAAAATGAATACACATACTCTTAGATTTTGGGAAAAACAATTTAAACAAATAAAACCAATTATATTATCTGGCAGAAGAAGATACTATGATCATCACTCTATAGAGCTCTTAAAAAAGATTAAATTTTTACTAAAGGAAAAAGGAATGACAATTAATGGAGTTAAAAGATTTCTTGAAAATAACAAATCATTTAATCTTGACGAACCAAATAATAGCTTTATAAAGACAGATAAAAATAATTTGAAATCTCAAGTTAAAAAAATTTCAAATTTATTGAAAGAAATAAAAAAATTAAAATAAAATGGCAAAAAAAACGCATATTAAAGTTAGGCTGGTTCCAGAGTCAAAACCTAACAGTCCTTTTTTCTATTATGTTAAAAAACCTGCTGGTGGGGAAAAAGCTAAAGTTAAATTAAAAGCTAAAAAGTATAATCCTGCTACAAGAAAGCATGAAATTTTTGTAGAAAAAAAACTTCCACCTCATAGTAAATAATCATTTTTTTTTAAAATTTCTTTTTTCAAAATCTATAAAAGCATAAATCATATTTGTCCATATTCTTTTTGTAATTTTAGGATCAATATTTTTTTTAATTGATTTTTGTTTTATTTGCTTAAGTATTTCTTTTATTCTTTTTTTATCTATTATTTGATTTTTATAATCTTTTAGCTTTAAAACATCATTAACTATAATTGATCTTCTTTTAATTATATTAATTAATGAGATATCAAGTTTGTCTAATTCTTTTCTAAGTTTAACTAGTTTTTTTTTTGGTTAGAGGCGACATTTATTTAATTGGATTTGTTAATAATTATTATATTTATTCATTTATGTACATAGAAAAAAATAATCTAAATAAGTATATATCTTTCTGGCTTGTTTTAATGTTCTGGATAGTTTCACTTATGATCGTAGTTGGAGGATTAACAAGGCTTACTGACTCTGGTCTTTCTATAACGCAATGGCAATTATTTTCAGGAATTTTGCCACCTTTTAATGATAACGATTGGGAAAATTATTTTAATTTGTATAAGCAAATTCCTGAATTCAAATTACAAAATTATTTAATGACTCTAGATGAATTTAAAGTAATCTTTTGGTGGGAATGGGGTCATAGATTTTTAGGTAGATTAATAGGAATTATTTTTTTTGTTCCATTAATATATTTTTATTTTAAAATTGGATTTAATAAAACAAAAAGTCTTTTTTTTATTTTTTTTCTTATTTGCTTACAAGGTTTTTTAGGATGGTATATGGTTTCAAGTGGATTGATTGAAAGAGTAGATGTTAGTCATTTTAGACTTTCTATTCATTTAATTGTAGCATTTGTTATCTTGTCTCTTATCTATTGGAACTATTTATATTTTAAAGAAGTTCCACATTCAGAAATAAAATTATCTAAATATCTAATATTATTTTTTCTTTTAATGATTTTTATACAAATCATTCTAGGTGCGTTTGTTGCTGGAATGGATGCTGGTAAAATATATAATTCTTGGCCACTAATGGGCACAAATTATTTTCCTGATGATAATAATCCAATTAATTTATTAAAAATTTCAGCTTTTAGTGATCCATCTTTAGTCCAATTCATGCATCGAAATATGGCCTATATTATAATTATTTTATATTTATTTATTTTATACAAGGTTAGTAAAAATCGTATTAAACAATTTTATAAAATTTTGTTAATTTTGGGAGTTTTTTTATTAATACAAGTCATTCTAGGAATATTGACTCTTTTATTTGGTGCACATATATTTTTTGCATCTATGCACCAAATAAGTTCAATATTTTTAGTTAGTTCATGTATATATTTATTATTCCTAAATACAAAATTAACTAACGGCCTTTAATTCCGGCTTACCCGATGCCCCTAGTGCCTGTTCTAAGTCAGCAATTATATCATCAGGATGTTCAATACCAATTGAAAGTCTAACATACCCAGGTGTTACACCGGCCGCTATCAATTCTTCTTCAGTAAGCTGGCTATGTGTTGTTGTAGCTGGATGAATTGCTAAACTTCTTGCGTCACCAATATTTGCTACATGGTAAAACATTTTTAA
>MDSW01145670.1_pt1 | contig 16283 bp, 15 predicted proteins | sample 811171 | NCBI WGS metagenome assembly MDSW01 (sample SAMN05326641, study PRJNA326480) | marine metagenome | isolation source: seawater | place: Atlantic Ocean: North West | collected 2012
AACGGAACTGTCGAACCTGTTGAACTCGACCCTGCCTATGAGGAAGTAGCATGCAGAGCAGCACGTATCCTTGGCCTCCGTATCGCAGGAGTTGATCTTCTCGAATCCGAAGATGGCCCACTTGTTCTCGAAGTCAATTCAAGTCCTGGCTTGGAAGGAATTGAGAAGGCAAGCGGAGTCAATGTTGCTGGGGCAATCGTCGATTTCGTCATCAGCGATACAGACTTTAGCGACGTCGGACTTGACCAATTGCTGAGAACAATACCCGGCGAAGGTGTTCTTTCAATTCAATTACTTCAACATCCAAACTTGATTGGAATGTCACTTGGAGAAGTGTTCCATGGAAGTTCCAACACTCCTGTATTTGCACTCAGTCGAGGAGACCGATTGATGTGGAATCCTGAATCGTCGATTCAACTTCGTTTTGATGATGTCCTCATTTGCTATGGAGAACTCGAATCTCTACGAGCAACCCTTCGTAAAGCCATGTCAACCAGCCCGCAGCATTCCATCGATGGACCTGCGAGTGAAGAGAGTAATGCTTGATTTCTGTTGTGAACTTCACACAACAGTTTGATATGGAGGACCGTCTACTGCAGTTTGCTCGCAAGAGCACGGGATGCACTTCCGCCTCGGCGGAATCAACGGCGCTGATGCCATATGGAGAGAAAACACACACAGCCGAAGGCTCAACGACCGAGTCAGCTACGTCTATCGGATGACGAAGTTACGCTTCCTCCGCGCCTAGCACACATTCAGAATCTTCCTTGGTTGGATTGTTACGATCAACAATTGCGAACTGAGAACAAATCAGAAAACACGCGAAAGACCTACCTCAATGGACTACGCGCCCTTGTCGAGACGCCTCTTCCTGGTGAAGATATTCTCAGTGCGAGTGGACTTGAATCGATGACGGTTCGGACACTTGCGAATCGATTGGAGCCACATAGTGGGCGAATCGATCGATGGACACATTCGATGAGCGAACTGAGCCCATCGACTTACAACGCTCGTCTCGCCGCTGCTCGACACATCATCAAGTGGCTCGGACATCGATGGCCAGATCATTTGGTTCGAGCACGTACTGGACGAAAACTTCCGCGCACACTCTCTCGACGTGAACTAACATCGGTTATCGAAGCAGCCAACACCTCAGAGAATGCGATTGCTTCCGTTGTCGTTACCGTTCTTCTGGATACGGGAATGCGTGTTTCAGAAATTTGCAACCTCAACCTTGCTGATTTGGAAATGGAAGGATTGCATGCAAAGGTCTTGGGTGGAAAGGGCGACAAAGATCGAATCGTACTGTTTACGCAGCGAACCAGAGCATGCATTGATTCTTATCTCCCAATTCGTGCATCTCGACTCCGTGACGATGACAAAGCCTTCTTGCTCAATTCAGCAGGACGTCGCTTACAGCCAAGAGGCGTTCAGAGATTGATGGATCAACTCGCTGGAGAAGCTGATATTCCAAAGGGTCGATTGACTCCACACGTTCTTCGACACAATTTCGCTACAGGTTTGCTCGAACGTGGCGCAGATCTGGTCACAATTCAGCGCTTACTTGGCCATACAAGCATCGCAACCACCCGTGTCTATCTCGATATTTCTGATCAAACATTACGAGAAGTCTACCATCGTGCACAATCGATGCGACAGACAATTGATGAGAGCAGCCCTGCCGATGAAGATCTTGTTGATGAGCAAGGTGGAACACAAACGTTCGGTATTGATATCTCACGAATGTGATCGTTTACGTTTCTCGATGGATTCAGGCCCGGTCCAGTCACGAGCAGGTGTGACTTCTTGACCAGAATGTCCTTCAATTGGGCAGAATTTACCGCTCCTACAACGTGAACAGTTTCCTTTTGGTGGAAGTTCAACCGTCTTACGCAGACGACCATACTTCCTTCGAGGCATACCGTCCAGTCAGTCGAGACGGTTTTACAATGTAGCGGTGAAATCGGTTCAACCTTTGCGGAACCAAGGCATATCGGTAACACTTCGTGGAACCTTCAATGTCTTTCCTTTACGCCCATCTTTGGATTTCTCGGACTTGACCTGTTGAGTGCCTTTCGTTTTCTCAACAACTTTCTCTGCAACTTTCTTACCAGCAGCGGTTGCTTTTGATGCAGCCCCTTTGGCCTTCGCCTTGGTTTTAGCAGCAGTTGATTTTGCAGCAGCCTTTGCCTTTGTAGCGGTTTTCTTTGCCTTTGTAGCGGTTTTCTTTGCAGTTGATTTTGCCTTATGGGTTGCAACCGCTGCTGCGAGTTTTGCAGCATTCGGTGCGTTCATTCCAGCCTTTTCTAGCCCAGCCTTTCCAGCCTTTGCAATCTTAGCAGCAGTGGTTAACCCTGCTGCTTGTAATTTCTTTGCCGTTGCTGCGCCTACGCCTGGTAGTGCAGTCAAATCTTCCCCGCTTGATGCCTTCTTCTTCGCTGCCATAGTCTGACCCTGATACGCCATAGTCCCTGACCCTCTTGAATTATTCCACTATAATCCTTTGATGATTATCCCAGATATGGCGGATGAAGCCTCAAGTCAGCAAAGGGTTGGCTTGATGAACTGGTGTGTCTTCCTCACCTTATGGAGGTCGACCTTCACCCAGAGCGTTCTGTCCTTCATGCACAGGTTCGTAAGGCGAAGCCGAACCATTCCGTCGATGAATCTGGAAGATATCTTCGATCTGCTCATCACAAAGGCCCATCGAGTAAGGTCTACCTTGGTGATGTCTGTGAAACACTGCTGAAATGTTGTGCGGGTGCTGAAACGCCTGTTTTTTCTGAAGTCCCTGGCTTTGATGAGCAACGATGGATGCTTGAATTTACAGCAGGAGCATTGCGCGTATCTGTTCAATCAATGCCCTACTGGGGCTTTGGATTAGTGACCTCAGGCTATCGAAACATCATCATTGTACGAGGCCCTGTTGAAGAACGAGCGCGTCTTATTCACGATCTTGCAGCAGCTGCACAGCACAATCCTTGGGAATTTGCTCATCGACGCAGTGCTGAGAAGGGATTGGCAAAGACTGGAAGTTCTCTCAAAGCCAATGAAATGCTCTGGAGAGCCCATCAAAAGCGAGCGAAGAGTGTCCTTTCTGAATCAATTGCAGCACTTGAACATCACATTTCACGACTCGAGAAGAAAGGAGATGTTGATCCGAATCTTATCGAACTCGCCAATCTTGAGATTGGGCTTGCTCATCAAGCCCTTGCCGATGACAACACACCTGCTGTGGAGCGCGCTTTATCGCGAGGAGAAGCAGTTGTGCTTACCCCTATTGAAATCGAAGAAGAAACAAGCCCAGATGGAGCACTGCTCGTTATTGAAGAGGATGTCCCGTTCGTTGATATGACCGATAATGAATCCGAATGAACGCGCGTTGCGTTGATAAAGGGAAGGCAACTCGGATGGAATGGTCCACATGGCAAAGAAATCTGAAGGCAGCGGTATTCAGCAAGCAGCCGGTTTGATTCGATACTTCGATGAAGAGTCGGAAGAAGCCATGAAAATTTCACCGTTCCAAGTCTATTTCGCTTGTTTCGTTGTTGGTGGATTCTTCTACCTTGTCAACGAAGGCGTTGTTCAAGCAATTATGAACCTCTTCTGATACAGTCCTACATTGGACGGATCAGAACAATCTTTTGTTCCTGTTCAGCCATGCATTTTGCAACATGCATTGCTGATGCGAGGCTTACGGTTGCACCAATGGTGCGAGAACCTTCTTCCTCGTGGAGTATCAATCGATGTGTGAGATGATGAAGAACTTCTTGATCGATTTGTTCAAACACCCATTTCTCATCCTCAATTCGAACCAAAGCAGGGACATCTACTAACGGCCCCATCTCTGTTCCTATCGATTGCGTTCGTGATTCTAATCCTGCCAAATCTCGTAGAGGTTGCCACGACCGTTGTTGTACTGTAGTCTTAACTTTACGACGTTTTTCAACGCCTGCGCGAAACGCTCTGCTCATTCCCATCCCATCTAGAAATCCGAAGATTCCTAGTTGTTGCATCAACAATTCAGATATAACAAGCGCGACGGTTTTGTACACAAAACGGTCATTTCCTTGCTGATTTTGTATCAATCCACTCGAAACAAACATTCTGTCGGTCGCTTAAACACAAGATGGCGATAACGCGCAATGAAACGGTAACCTATGTTTCTCAAAGGAAGTGGAATCAGCCAGAACAATGGATACCACATTTTGTAATACCATCGCATGTACAACAGGCCACGGATTCCTGCTGCAGAACGGATGTATGGTTTGCCTTTGCGAATCAAATAAACCGAATCTGCATCTCGCAATTTAGGAGGCAATGTTGCAATCACTCGTTGCGCATCCTCATCCATAATCGGGCGATATCCCAACTGTTTTCCTTTTCCTAATCGCTTGTCGATAAATGTGGCAAGACGATGACAGAGTCCACAATCACCGTCCAAGAACAAGAAGTCTCGAGTGTCATCAGGTTTGATTCGTTCTGCAACTTCAATCGACCAGGTGTGGACTGGAAGTCCATCGGCCATATGGACAAGATCTGGTGTATGTTCATCCACCCCTAGATTGTATGAAGCAAGCAATGAGTTTCGTTCCACGGTTACTTCGGCATCATGATAGGTCCATGGTTTGTGATGAACATAGGCTCGACGCAGGCATCCCTTGTGTTCACTATACAAGCAGTAGCGTTCGAACAGGAATGCTTCCAATGAGCCTTTTTCGGCGACCATTGCAGATCCTTTCTTTGTTGAAACACCTTTCAGTTCAGCTCCGTCTTTCTTCCGTTTTGAAGACCATGTGAAGGTGGAGTCGTCTACTCGTATCTTCGCCTTAGCGTATCGATATGCAAGGCCATAGGCACGTGGTGCATAGGAACAGGTCACCCAACTCTTTGCATCGAGCGTGAGGAAGAACACACCTGGCTTACCATCCTTAACCACATAGGCGCGAATATTGAATTCAGGAAATGTAGAGACGCCTGGAACCCATGGTAAGCCCCGAGGACGTACCTTCTCCATCATGAACGGAATAGCACCAATGTACGCCTTTCCTTCATACAAATCGATTTCAAATCCTTCTGGTAGATGGGGTTGCAATGCCTTTGGGTCAACTTCCCAATGCATGAATGTCAAATGACGCCATTCTTGCGATATTGCATAGGGTCGAGAAGGGAGCGTAAACGGAACATGTTCCAAAGGAAACGCCTCGCCCATGGTAAAGGCAAACGGTGGATGTGTTTCAACATACGTTATGCAGATGCATGTCGAAGCATCATCATCGATGAAAGAACGGCGAGAAGTCCACCAAGAGGAACGACCATGATCATCCCTTGTCCAGAAAGAAGTGTTGCTGAAAAGACTGCAATCATCGCTCCACTCAAACCAACTACTTGCCAGAGTGGAAGTGTTCTCGCTTCTCGTTCAAGCATCCATGGTAAAGCCATTGTTGCAATCAATGCAAACCATGAACCAAGCAAGAGGAAAGGAGAGTAAGGATGGACCACGAACAACAACATCGGTCCAAACAAAAGCGTCCAACGAGCCCAATCTAATTCGGGACGCGAACCGTCATCAAATCCAAGCATTGGAAGAAGTAGGACCATTGCCATCATCACAGAAATCCATCCAACCAACCAGAAAGAGGAACGAATCGCTGTTGCATCGGGAGCATCTTGTTGATGCATAAGCCAAGAAGTGACAACAATGAGCAATGCTAGTGAGACTCCAATGCTGAATGCTAAGGCTCGACTTCGCCCATCCCCAGCGCCAAGTTTCGAATCAATATCGCGTATCGGTCTTCCAAACACGTGAAGGTTAAATCCAACAAAGATCCACATCCACATCATGGCAACTTTGTCGTCTTGATAGGGATCAATCCACCATTCTGCGTCAAACACTGAAGAATCCATGAAGGCCATCGCCAGGTAAGCAAAAGCCGTTAGATAGAGTGGAGATGTTGGTAAATACATTCGATTACCATCTCTTTTCATCTTTTGAGATGGACCATACATCGACATCAATCCACTGATTACAACCACCTCTGCGATCAGTAATGTAACGGCCATCCAAACATCGATTGAAGGACCGGGGAGAGGAGTTAATGGGAAACTTTCAGGGGCAATATAGGCTGAATCGTCGAAGAACATTGTAGCAGATACCAGCAACATGAGAGCCAACGTTCGTTTGAATTTCTGGAGATGTTCATCTTTCCATGCTCCCTTCATTCCTTGACCGTTCCATGCAAACAAATAGACCAATGGAAGAAGCATCCATTCAACGATCCCATCTCCAGCAAAGAGAACGTGAAGTCGATCTGTGAGCGAAGAATCCGTTTGAAGATAGGAGATGACTTCCAAATGATCTGTATCATGGCCGAGTATGGATGACATACGCAGAGAGACAATGACGGCAAGAAGCGTAAATGGTAGCCATCGTAATGCCATTAACAGTCGCTGACTACGGTCTTTTGCAAATGATTCAATGGTTTTTGGAAATAACCAGATGGCTATGGAACCGAAAAACAACGGCACCAACCATGGCATTTCGTCACCGAGCATGTCCCGACCAGACATCAACGCGATATGATGGTAACGGCGTTCGCAATGCAAAAAGGGGCGAGACTGTAGGGCGGGACATGGGGGCCAGAGAAAGTGAGACCAGCTTGCTCGAGCAAGCAGAGGTTGCACCCCTGACTGGATTTGCCCAGTCCCTTGGAATCTTGAAACAAGACTGGATTGATGTTGCTACGACTCCATTGCCTGAAACACTGCGTCTTTCAATGCATCATCATGACAAAGATTGGACGAGAGAGAAAATCATCGAAATGGGTGGAAAGGCAATTGCATGGTCGCATGGAAATGAGGCGTATGAGATGCCATTTGCTCGCGGACAAGCGGCAAGAGATGGAACTCGTGAACTGCTTGCTCTTCTCCATGATACGGGACGTATCACGCGTCAAGAAGCGGCCAGTATGCTCCCGATTCTGGTTCTTGACCCTCAACCAAATACACTCTTACTCGATCTCTGTGCAGCACCCGGGTCAAAGGCAACACATGCTGCTGAAAGAATGGCTCCAACGGGAGTTGTTGTTGCCAACGAACCGATTTCAGGTCGCGTCAATATGCTTGCAAGCAATCGAGGCCGACTGTCCCTTGGCAACGTTATCGTCAGTCAACATGATGGACGCCATATTGGGAGAATCCCTGAACCTGGTTTCGATGCAATCGTCGCAGATGTCCCTTGTACAGGGAGTGCAACAGCGAGAAAGAACAAGGACGTCTGGTGGAGTTGGTCTCCAAGAGGTGGACGGACCATGTTCCAATTGCAAGTTGACATCTCGAAGAGAGGTGCTCAACTTCTAAGGCCTGGAGGCAATATGGTTTACTCAACGTGTTCACTCGATCCGACTGAAAACGAGGCGGTCATTGCTGAATTACTCCGCCAATGCCCTTGGCTTGAACTGGTCGATATCGACGATTCAAAAGTTGAAGGATTGACATGGCACCGAGGATTAACCGATTGGGAACAAATCGATGAAGAAGGAAACGTCGCAGAAGACCGAACTTCCGTTCCATTCTACAAGCCTCAATATGACCCTCCAACCGAACAAGAGATTCTCGATGTGTTGCCGTATTGTCGTCGACTCTATCCTGCCGATAACAACACGGGCGGTTTCTTTGTCGCAATGCTTCATCACAGAGAAGAAGCAACACCTGAAGGCGTTGCTCGAACCTTTGTCGACAAGTTAGCACATCGAAAAGCGGAAAGTGGTTGGGAACCTCGTCAATTGGAAGCACCTCCAAACAATCGCCATACTGTTCTCCAAGCAAGTGAAGAAGAAATTCAGGAAGTTCTCGAACAATGTCAATTGACACAAACCGACTTTTCTTGGTGGCGAAGAGGTAAGCGAATGGCCATTGCTCCGCAAATCGTCTATGATCGCATTTGGTCAAAAGAGACGCCAAACAAGCGTGGAAACAGATGGCCTGCTGGAAGTTTCCATCCATTGCAAGTTCTCCATGTTGGATTGCCTGCCTTTGTTGTAAAAGGTGGTCGTTGGCGAGCGCGGCAGGAATCAATTCCTCTCATTTATCCGCATCTTAGTGATGACATTCTCGTTATCGATGAAGCCATGTTGCAACGATTGTTGCGAGATGAAGCACCGACTCGCGAAGAATTTGCTGAAGCCTATGAAACAGAACTGGCCTCTGGAGCGTTATTGGTTCGCATCAAACATTCAACTGGAGATTTGATCATTAGCGCATGGTGCGGAACTCGTATCACCTTAATGCTCGATAAGGCTGAGCGGCGATTACTCGAGATTCGTTTGGGAATGGAGGAAGAGGAATGAAGCGTTGGCTTTTGTTTGCTCTTGTCCTCCTCCTACCGTTGGCGTCCGCATCAACCAGTTTGCATTTGGAATGGAATCTGGGAGAACAAACAGATGTCGAACATCGATACGTTGAACATTTTCCTGACCAAATGATGCAATGCGAAGATTGCAATGCAACAAATGATGGCGATGTTGTTGTCAACTGGTGGAGGCATAGTGAAACAACAGGATCGGATTGGCCAGATGATGATGCGAATCTACGCGCTGGAACAAACGGGATTGAGCTTGATGAAACAGCCTCGCTCATCAATGGAAATGGCGAAGATACACGTCAGCACCTTGTCGACTTAACAGGAACATTATCGATTCGTTCAGATTATGAGGACCAATACTACTTCGTTGCGAACCTGACCTTCACACCAACGGTTGAACTACGTGATGATGCTTTGATGCAAATTCTGTTTATCGAACGTGATGCAACAGATCAACATGGCAGAGAACTCCCTTCATTGGTTCGCGATATGACCTCAGATGTTGGTTTCTTTACCAAGGCGAACAACTCCTCAGCGGTCGATGTTGAAATCTCCTATGAGCATCTCTCAGCAGCAGGTGTTGACCTTTCAGAAGAAGCATATGGATGGCGTGTTATCTTCGTTGTTCTGGGAGCTGAAGACAATGCTACGGGTCAACCCGGTGTTATTGCCATGTACGAAACATCGGTTCCAACTTCCACAGAAGACCTCACCGTTCTCGACCATCTGCCACCGCTTGCAATGATCATCGTTGCTGCATTCATCATCGGCTCAGTCATTCGAGGCTCGCTCAATCAAGAACATGGGCTACCAGAAATACGGGCGTTATGGAAAGATTCGAAAGATCCTGTTGTCCTTATTGAGATTCTAGCAAAAAAGAAATTGATCACGACTGAAGGCTGTGAAGCGATTGCTCCTTGGACCATGCGTGGAGGCGTTAAGCGAAGTAAAATCGAGCCAGGTGAAGCATTTACATTCGAAATACGTCTCAAAAAGTGGCATCAACAAGGACTTCTTATTCTCTTGAAAATGGATGTTGAGAGTCTTGGTGGATGGACGCAAAACATTCGTCTACCTGGTCGCAAAGACGAGGAACGAAGCGTTGAAGTCGAAGCCTGATAACGGCCAACTATGCAACTCGATGATACCGACCGAAGGCTCCTCGCTGTTCTGCTTGAAGATGCACGTATCAGCCAACGAGGCCTTGCTCAGAGGATAGGAGTTGCACAAGGGACCATCACCAATCGACTCCGTCGATTGGAAGATCTCGGTGTCATCAAAGGATACACAGTCCTCTTGGAGCCTGAAAGTATCGGTTGGACAATGACGGTTATTACTGGATTGCGAATCGAAAAAGGTTCAATGATCAACGTTCAACAAAACATTGCTGCAGACCCTCGAGTCTTTGCTGTTTACGACGTAACGGGCGACTACGATTCGATGGTGTTAGCTCGCGTTCAAAGCAGAAAGGATTTGGATGATTTGACCAAGACTGTATTCACTCTCAAGGGCGTACAGCGTTCATTTACTCAAGTTGTACTCAATACGGTAAAAGAGGATGGACGAGTCATTCCTCCTGATCTCTGAAGGCCACTTTCTCGACGGTTTTCACCTGGATTTGCCAGCGTTTTTTACTCTTAATGTATCGACTGGACGTGATTTCAACATCGTGAGCAGAGTTAACAGCCATGGTCGCATCCTTGAGCGTCCATTCCATTTCGGTCATCTTATTGCGCCAATAAACGCCTGTAATCTTCTTATTCAAACGGAAAATGATGCCTTCATTTGCCCCAGTGAGATGATTGATGACTCTTGCTTGACGTATGATATCGCCTTCTTGAGGAGCAGCGGTTTCAGCGGCTTCGTTTGCTTCACTAGGTTTTTCTTTCTGCTTCTTAATCAACTGAACTTTAGACCAATCATGTACTTCAGTATACCCGAAGGTAATGGATGAGAGGTCTTCGAAAGGGTGTTCTTCGTCGCTCATTTCGTGAGGATTGTACAGACCAACTAATTCTTCATAATCCAAGTCAACGATTTCAACACGATTTCCTTGACGGGGAATAAGTTCTCCACAAAACTTTGGCCCCTTGAAGAAGGTAGCCCACCAACTACGAGCATTGACGACGCGTAATTCGGAATACTGTTGACGCCATTCACGAACGATTCGTGGCGATTTGAGATCGCCGTCGTTCTTTGCTTGACTTGGGAATTGAATGCTATCCCACGTTCCAAACATGGAAAGAAGTTTGTCAAGTGCCCGAATGGTCTCCACATCAAATTCTTCGAAGTCCTTGCGAGGTTCTGAAAGAATCTCCTTGACCTTTGCTTTTGAATCAGCGACGAAGGAACCGGTGAGTGCTTTTGGCCGGACTGAGGCTTCAACCGTCCCGCTTCCGACGCAAGCCAGAACCGTCTCGATAACATCGCCCGCCAGAACAATTCCGACCTCTCGGGCAATTTCACGGAATCGTCCAACCGCTTCCTCAAGTTTAGCGAATGTCCAACCTCTTGATATGCCGCTTTGGTGCAAAACATGGTCTTGCATTGTCACCTCACCTTTGTAATTCTTTACTTCTATGAAGACGATTCTATCGGTCATGAGAACGATAAGGTCTGCTTCTCGGCGACTTCTTCCTTTGATGATTTGGTTAATTCGGGCGGAATGGAAAATTTCGACTACACCGTCAACTTTCCGGATGTGATTAAGGAGATCTCGTTCTGCTTTGATTGCTGCAATCTTGGCAAAGTCTGGCTTCGGATAGGGTTTGGTTGGCCGGGCTTTGAGCCATCGATAGTTTTTCAGAAGCCCCATGGAGGTTCTTCTCCAGCAGGGTATTTGAACTTCAACCTTGAATTCTATGAATCTGATGTTAAGGGTTCGTCGCCCCCCATGTAGGGCATGAGTGCTCCGGCAAGACCGCCAAGACTCTCGACGACGCGGGTTTCGGGTTTCAGTGTCTTCATGAGGACGCGGCGTAATTCTTCATCGATTAGAACATCGAAGGATTCGAGTCTCCGACGTAGATTTGATTGCAATCTGCCGCCGGTTCGATCCCAATCCATGAGAAGTGTCATAGTGGCTTTTCCATCGTTGGTTCGAGTTCCGTATGTTTCATACAAAAACGCAACCAATCGATCCATTCCCCATCCTCTGTTGACCACTTCGAGAGGCCCTGTAAACCCGAGACGTTTCAGCGCTATTTTGTCACGAGGACCTTCGATAATGATGGCAAATCCTTCATCCCGGTTTCGTAACCGAGCTGTTCCGAGAGCCTTTCCAGCTTTCTGAAAACGTTCGATGGTATTTGGTGAATTATTCATCTCAAAATACCTCTTGAATGCCTACTGGCCTGTTATCATGTCAGTGGTTTAGGTTTTTCAATAAACGTATTGATTCGAAGAGAGGAAGATACGTTCATATGAAAGAAAATGGAGTGAAAGAATTTCAATCTGGTGCTTGCTTTACGCCAATGCTTAAAGTAGGCTTTCTCGCCCCTTTAATCAGGGTGGTACTATGCCAGCGGAAGATACCGTTTTCTACGTTCTTTACGACAAGTTCATGTTTTGGTCGATTCTTGTCGCCATATTCACATTTGGTTGGCTGTTTACAGCAATATTGAGATATCGCGATGGTGTTGAGCCAGATACAACTGATATTGATCATATCGAAGTTGGGGCCTTCCCTGTCGACCGGCATAACACCCCCTTGGAAGTGATGTTCTATGTCCTCCCAACCATTCTCGTTGTCTGGCTTACCGTCATGGCCCTTGGTTCAAATTCTGCTGTTTGGAACTTTGACGAAGAGGCAGAAACCTTTGACATCACAGTCAACGCTTACCAGTGGTATTTCGAATTCGTCTATGAGGAATCGCTCACTTGGGAAGACACAGACACTGGAATTGAGGTTGTTTGGGACTCGGCAACAAAAAGAATGGAAGTCACTGCCTATGGAAATCCGGCCGCTTCTTGGTATGAACTAAAGCTTGGAGCCCAAGAACAAGAACTCTTCTTAGATGCCGACGGGAAGAGCGCCTTGCCGAATACAGAATACAGTCCGTCTCAACACAATCATGTCAAAGTCTACGACGCTGATGGCGTACTCCTTCACACCTGGGAGCACATCCCTATCGGGCACAAATTGATCACACCTTCAAATCCAATGATCATCCCTTGTGACGAGGTCATCATAGCCAACATGCACTCCTTGCCAGTTGACCCATCTGACACTCGAAACGTTGGTGTCCAACACGCTTTCTGGGTTCAAGAATGGGGCATGAAGGAAGACTTCGTACCAGGATTAGAGGGCGGTACAACGCTCGGATTCATGCCAGATGATCCAGGTATATTCCCAATCCGCTGTGCTGAATACTGTGGAATGCAACATTCGATCATGACTGGTGAAGTGATGGTTGTCGCCCGTGAGGGACTGAACTGTGACTATGATTCTGGAGTCAAGAAGAGCGGTTCAAGTTCAGCAAGCAACTACGATGGAGGAGGAATGTGATGCAACGACGCACGATTGCACTTCTCGGGCTTGTTATCGCCTCATTGATGCTCATTCCACAATTCAGTGCCATGCCCGGAGGTATCGGGCAAGGAGCAAACGCTGGATGTTCATGTCACGCCGGAGGTAACGACGGTTCGACAACAATCCTCGTTGAAGGGTTGCCTGAGGTTTTCAACGCAAGTGAAACCTACACATTCACAATCACATTAGTCAACGACGATATGACATTGTACGGTAACGGAGATCCTGCCCAAGGATGGAGTGGCGTTCAAGGTGGATTCCGTATTCTTGTCGAAGGTGGTGGAAGTGTCACAACTGTTGATGAATCCTACAGCCAAATAGTCGATGGTGGACTTACACATACCGATGACGGGAACAAATTCCGTTCCTGGGATTTTGAATTCACTGCACCTGGAAGCGACACCGATACGACTGAAATCACCATCATTGGAAATGCAGTCAGTGGCGGTGCTGTAAGCGGCGGTGCTACTGGCAGCGGAGATGGCGCAGGCAACGATTACTGGAGTATCAAGAGCGTTGTTGTTCCTGGTTTGAATGCAGAAGCAAAAGCTCCAACAGCACCACCATTGGTCATTCTTTTGACCGCTGTTGGTCTTGCACTCTCTGTTATTCTCCTGGGGACGATGTGGGTCTTTTATCGACGCAACCCCGAGACATTCACCATCGGAAACTTCTGGAGCTACCTCAAGCCTTGGTTGACCACAACGGACCACAAAGAAGTCGGTATCCTTTACTTCCTGTTTGGATTCTTCTTCTTCCTCGTCGGTGGTGTCTTGGCACTTCTGTTCAGAATTCAATTGGCTTTGCCAGAAAATGATTTCTTGACACAACAAGAATACAACTCCTTCTTTACACTTCACGGAACAACCATGATTTTCCTTGGTGCTATGCCAATGATTGCTGGTTTCCTGAACTACATACTTCCTCTGCAAATTGGTGCAAAGGACTTGGCGTTCCCTCGAATTAACGCAATGGGATTGTGGCTCTTGGTCTTCTCAACACCATTGATCTTTGCAGGTATTTGGTCTGGAGAAGGTGCGGACATTACGTGGGTTATGTACCCTCCATATTCGTCCTTAAGCGATGCTGGCGATTACGGCGCCAACGCTGGTGCGACTGCGTTCCTTGCAGGAATGATGATGCTTGGTGCATCGTCTACGCTTGGTGGTGTCAATTTCATTACCACAGTGTTCACTATGCGTGCTCCAGGAATTACTTGGATGAAGATGCCTCTGTTCACATGGTCTGCGTTCGTGAGTGTTTTCATGCTCTTTATGTCTCTTCCAGCATTGATTATCGGTGTGGCCTTCCTCGTGTTTGACCATACGATAGGTTCGACGTTCTTCACCAGCGGAGGAGATCCGTTGCTGTTCCAACACCTGTTCTGGTTCTTCGGGCATCCTGAAGTCTACGTGGTGATTATTCCTGCGTTCGGTATCGTATCGGAAGTTCTTGCTACAAGTGCACGACGTTCCATCTTTGGCTACAAGTCAATGGTATTCGCTATGGCCGGAATCGGTGTTGTTGGATTCATTGTCTGGGGACACCACATGCTCACATCTGGTATGGATCCGTTCTGGAGAGCTGCATTCATGATTACAACCATGGCTGTAGCGATTCCAACTGGAGCGAAGATCTTCAACTGGCTGATGACGCTTTGGGGCGGTTCTCTTGTCATGAAGACGCACACACTCTGGTCTCTTGGATTCCTCATCACCTTCACACTCGGTGGCATATCTGGTATGTTCTTCCCTGTTGCAGGTCTTGACACACACTTCCACGATTCGTACTTCGTCGTTGCTCACTTCCACTATGTGTTCATCGGCGGTACTGTCTTCGCTCTGTTCTCTGGAATTTACTACTGGTACCCTAAGGCGACTGGACGTAAACTCAACGAGACACTCGGTCTTTGGCACTTCTTGATTGGATTCGCTTCGTACAACGCTGCCTTCTGGCCTATGCACGCTTTGGGTATCCAAGGAATGCCTCGACGAACGCACTCCTACACTGTAGAAAGCGGCTTTGCTGAGTATAACATGGCAATCACCATTTTTGCATTCATCTTCGGAATAAGCCAACTCCTCCTCGTGTGGAACATCATCTACTCTGGCCGCAACGGCGAGAAGGTTGGAAAAGATCCGTGGGGCGGATGGTCTCTCGAATGGTCGACCAGTTCACCACCACCAACGCCTTCATTCCACGTTATTCCAACACAACGTGATATGAACGAAATCTACGGACATCATGACGATGCTGAAGATTCAATCAAGGACAAGTTATGGAAAGGGAAGAAGAAGAAACCAGCGAGTTCGGTTATTCTCGATCCTACTGATGAAGCCACGGAGGTGAGCTCATGAGTGGCGGAGGACACAGTGATGTGAAGAACGCTATTTGGATGAGAGCACTGCTCATGGCGGGTATCATTCTCGGTCTTGGTATTGCATCATTCGTCGGTCTTGGCGTTGTCGTTGCAGGAATGAAAGAGACTACTTGGGACGAAGAGGCTGATCACTACCATGCCGCTGAAGAAGACTGGAAGATTGCTGTTGCAAATGGATCTATTGAAAGTGATGACAAAGAAGACCCATTGTACATAGCGAAAGAACATGCGCACAATGACGAGATTGATGCGCACCTCTCCTATCTTACCTATCGGGTTGCAGGATTGACGTTGCTTTTCGTTTCGATTACCTTCACTGCATTCCTTGCTATCAGTGGCGTACTCAATTCAGCACAACCTGATGAAGAACATCACGATGATCATCACGGTCATGAAGAACATCATGGATCTGCATCTCCAATCATCTTTGCATTCGGTTGTATGCTGTTCCTTATTGGATTCCCTGACTTTGCTGATGGACTTCATTCCCTCATGCTGGGAAGCGGTTCGAATGCCATTTCAGATCTCTCTGTTGGGATGATCGGATTGACGATCATTACCATCGGTATCGCGAACTGGTGGAGAGAAGATCTTCCATTCAAGGGATACGGTGAGCAAATTGCAACATCTGATCCATTCGTTGGGCAACACATCCGTAAGGCTGGTATCTGGGTCTTCTTGATGTCTGAGGTCATGGTCTTCGCTACATTCTTCTCCTCGTACCTACGTATGAGAACAGAATGGTGCACAAAGTGGGCCTTTGATGAAGGAAACTGCAAGGAAGGCGAGACGGAATGGGTTCTCACTGCCTCTGATTATCTGCGCCCAGATGGTGGCAAAGTTGACGGATTAGGGGATTCAGTTGGTGATTTTTGGACACTCTTGCCTGGTGCAGTCAATACGTTCGCACTGATTATCTCTTCATACACCATTGTCTTGGCACTGAAGATCGCAAAGTCTCACGACTACAAGGTTCCATCAGGCTTCATGGGCAAACTCATGCCTGACAA
>MDSW01209339.1_pt1 | contig 16282 bp, 14 predicted proteins | sample 811171 | NCBI WGS metagenome assembly MDSW01 (sample SAMN05326641, study PRJNA326480) | marine metagenome | isolation source: seawater | place: Atlantic Ocean: North West | collected 2012
AATGATGAATCAAAGGTAAATAAAATCAACTCAGGCGAATCCTACATCACTGACATTTCCTCAGAAAGCATCAAATGTTTATCTCCTCACGTGAGTAGTGAAGGAACACTAACAGCAACCACAGACTATTCTTCCCTTGCAATATCTGATTGCGTAATAATCTGTGTCCCGACGCCAGTAAGTAAAACCAAGGATCCAGATGTCTCATTCATCATAAATGCGACCAATTCAATCTCAAAGTATATCCACGAGGATATGCTTGTCGTGCTAGAAAGCACTACCTATCCTGGAACTACCGAGGAAATTATAGTTCCAATGTTAGAAAATTCTGAAAATGGGACATTAAAAATTGGGGAAAATATTTTTGTTGCCTTTTCACCTGAGAGAATTGACCCAAATAATCAAACTTGGACAGTTATTGACACCCCAAAAGTGTTAGGGGGTATCACCAAAACTTGTACTGACATTGGTATCTCTCTTTATAAATCCGCTATTCAAACCATTGTGCCCGTCTCCTCCACCAAAGTGGCAGAAATGGTGAAACTCCTTGAAAACACCTATCGAGCGACAAATATAGGATTGGTAAATGAAATAGCAATAATGTGTAACCACTTGGATATAGACGTATGGGAGGTTATAAATGCTGCAGCAACAAAACCTTTTGGGTTTACACCTTTCTACCCAGGCCCGGGGCTAGGTGGTCATTGCATACCAGTGGATCCACAATTTTTAGCATGGAAACTAAAAACCTTAAATTACAATGCACGATTTATTCAGTTAGCCACAGAAGTAAACACCAGTATGCCAGATTATGTGGTAAGTAAAATAGCTGATATCCTGAATGAATCCAGTAGAGCCTTGAAAGGATCAAAAATCTTGGTACTAGGTATCGCTTACAAACCCGATGTTTCTGACTTTAGAGAATCTCCATCATTAGACGTAATAGACATTCTAAAAGATAAAGGAGCGTTAGTATTTTACAATGATCCTTACATTCCAATTTTGAAATACGAACATTTTGATATGTCATCTACAAATATGAACGAGTCAGAAATGCTAACCTTTGACTGCGTCGTGATAACAACCAATCATAGCAACTACGATTGGAATTGGGTTGTAAGACATAGTAAATGCATATTAGACACTCGCAACGCAACTGCCAACGTTACTGAAAATAAATCCAAAGTCGTTAAGTTGTAATGAGCAATTATCTGGTTACGGGATCAATTGGATTTGTTGGGACACAAGTATGTATGCAACTACTTGAATCAGGGCATCGCGTCACAGGCATTGATTCTATAAATGATTCTTATGATCCCACCATCAAACATGTCAGGCTAAGTCAATTAGAAAATTACAAAGACTTCAAATTTCACAGTTTAGACATTCTTAACTCGAATGCATTAAACATTTTCACAAACACTCGGTTCGAAGGAATAATCCACTTAGCAGCCAGAGCAGGAGTACGGCAATCTTTGTTAGACCCCCACGGGTATCTAAACACTAATCTTATGGGAACTCTCAATTTATTAGAATTATGCAGGTCCACAAAAACAGATAAATTCGTATTCGCTTCTACATCAAGTTTATATGGAGAAACTCACTCCAATCTTATTACAGAATCTTATCCAACTGATTCCCCTTTAACGCCTTACTCTGTATCGAAAAAATCAGCTGAATTATTATGTTACTCCTATCATCACCAATATAACATTGATATCAGTATTAACCGGTATTTCACAGTTTATGGCCAGTTTGGGCGTCCAGACATGAGTATATTCAAATTCATAAAATTAATTAACGAAGGCGGCACTTTAACGGTTTTTGGAGATGGTAGTCAAACCAGAGATTTCACACATGTAAACGATGTAGCAACTGGCACTATAAAGAGTCTTAAAAAAGTAGGTTACCAAATCTTTAATCTTGGTTCGAATAACCCCGTATCTGTTAATCAAGTAATTGACCTTATAGAAAATAAGCTTGGGAAAACCACTCAAAAAACTTATATCCCTCGAAATAGTGCAGATGTGACATCCACTTACGCAGATATAACTAAAGCGCATAAGATACTTAACTGGATGCCTAGAGTCTCTTTTGAGGATGGGATTCAAATGACTATTGATTGGTATATGACCAATACTGACTGGCTAGACACCATCACAATAGATTCATAGGAGAAATAAATGAATGCAGTAGCAATAATACCAGCTCGAATGGGTTCCAGCAGATTTCCCGGCAAGCCGTTAGCAGATATTTTGGGATTACCTATGATAGAACATGTACGCCGAAGAGTTTCAATGTCTAACGTACTGTCTGAAGTCTATGTAGCCACATGTGACAAAGAAATTCATGATGCAGTTACGGAGTTTGGAGGGAAAGCTATAATGACTTCTTCTGCACATCAGCGTGCTAGTGACAGGACTGCTGAAGCTGCTGAGTCTTTGGACGCTGAACTCATTGTAATGGTTCAAGGGGACGAGCCTATGACCTATCCAGAGATGATAGACCTCGCTGTAGAGCCAATGTTTCAAAATCCATCAATAATATGTACCAACCTCATCAAGCGTATCACTGAACATTCAGACTACCTAAATCCGAATACTATTAAAGTTGTGGTAAACAATGAATCCAACGCACTCTATATGTCTCGAAGCCCTATTCCCCATCTAACTGACGTCTCAGATCTATCCACCACGGCCTTATACAAACAAGTATGTATCATTCCTTTCACTCGATCTGGTTTGAAACTATACACCGAACTAGAGCCGACTCCATTAGAAGTGGCAGAATCTGTAGATATGAATAGATTTATGGAACACGGATACAGCGTCCGCATGATAGAAAGTGAATATGATAGTCATGCTGTTGATAACCTAGAAGATTTATCTCTAGTAACACAACTTATGAAAGAAGATCCTTTAACCAAGAGTTATCTGGGGACGAGCTCATAAATATCATGGGGAAACGTATATTAATCTCAGCTCCGTACTTCCAGCCTGTGTTAGAAAAATATCTACCGGTTTTCGACCAGTATAATTTGGAACCCGTTGTTCCAGAAGTTACTGAACGACTTGAAGAAGACGAATTACTAGAAATAATCGGAGATATCGATGGAGCCATTTGTGGGGATGACCGTTTTACTGCTAAAGTTTTCAACGCTGCTCCTAGATTATCTGTAATATCGAAATGGGGCACAGGGATTGATTCAATTGACCAATCTTACGCTAAACAAAAACAAGTCAAGATATTTAACAGTCCTAATGCCTTCACAAATCCAGTGTCAGATACTGTATTAGGTTACATACTATTATTTGCTAGGCAACTCCATACAATGGATTTAGATGTCAAAAATAATATATGGGAAAAACGGCATCTTATCACACTGTCTGAATGCACTTTAGGAATCATTGGGTTAGGCAACATAGGCAGAGCAATTGCGCACAAAGCTCAACCTTTCGGAATACAGATTTTGGCATACGACCCACGCAAAACTTCTGAAAACTTCTTAACTAAGACAAATACCATGCTCGTTCCTATGGATAAACTGTTATCCGAGGCCGATTTTATCACTCTAAACTGTGATCTAAATGATTCTAGTTTTCATGTTTTGTCTACTAACGAATTCGATAACATGAGTAAGAACCCGTACATCATTAATGCCGCCAGAGGGCCGTTGATCGACGAAAAAGCATTAGTTGAGGCTCTCACAAACAACAAAATTAAGGGAGCTGCACTAGATGTATTTGAAGAAGAGCCGCTTCCTTTTGATAGTCCTCTACGAAAATTATCAAACGTGTTGTTAGCTCCTCATAATTCTAATAGTAGTCCAGAAGCTTGGGATAAAGTTCACAAAAATACTTTAGACAACCTACTCGAAGGATTAGGACTAAAATGATCAATTCACTTACAGCATCAGTGATTATACGTACTTACAATGAAGCACAGTATATTGAACCGCTTCTAAAATCTATTCGTTTACAGACGTTACAAAATATTGAAATAATCCTAGTCGACTCGGAATCTACAGACGATACAGTTGAAATTGCCTCCAAATATTGTGACAAAATAGTTGACATCAAAAAATCAGAATTTACATTCGGGTATTCGTTAAACAAAGGAATAGAACAAGCTGCAGGAGAATACCTAATACTGGTTTCAGCTCACACATTACCATCCAACAAACAATGGATCGAACAATTGATTCAACCACTAAATGACCCTTCTATTGCCATGGTATATGGCAAACAAATCGGAGATTTTAATTCCAGATATCCAGAATACATAGACTTGTTAAGAACATTTAAATCTCAATCAAAAATTCTCAAAGCTCCTAATTATTTTTCTCATAATGCCAATGCGAGCTTAAGAAAATCTTTTTGGGAATATCATCAGTTCGATGCGCATTTATCAGGTCAAGAAGACATCGAATGGGCCAAGCATTGGATGCAGCAAGGATTCTACACCTTCTATCAACATGAAGCAGTTATTATCCACAGCCATAGAGAGACGTGGGCTCAAATTCGGCATAGATTCAAACGTGAAAAACAAGCTATGATAAGTATCGGAGTACACAAACGGACTGAACTTATTAATCTGGTATTTTCAGAATTATACCGAGTCTTTGATGACCTTCGCCGAATCAAAATTCAACAAGATTTTATTCACCCCATACGAGACATATTCATTTACAGATGGAATAAAATACTTGGTTCATTTGCAGGTTGTTTTACCGTTAAATGAAAAAGATGCTCTTCATATTTAGAGAATTTAATGACCTAGACCACATGACCCCTATAATTGACAAAGCGCTTGAATTAAATCCTAAAGAAACAATTATCACCTGCATTAACCCAGATTTAGATATTGAAAATGATTCTCGAATAAAATATCTTCAAAATAAATATAATGTCGAGTTAAAATATATCTATGACGTTCACTGTTATTCAGCAGCATTGAAATTATTTTCTCATATAACAAACCGGATATTATCTCCCAAATCTTCTTTTAAAATCCTTAAGTCATTAAAATCTAAATTTCGAAAAAAACTTTACAATAGTTGGTTGAAAAGAAAACTATACAATACACAATGGATGGAATCATTAATACAAGACCAAGATGTAGGAGTTCTAATTGTAGACTACGGATCCCAATACAAATTTATATACGAAACAATCAGTGCTGTGTGTCGATCTAATTCTATCCCAATTATAGGCGTGCCGCATGGCATGGATGCAACAGTAAATAATTTTGTCACAAACTATGCGAACCTAGAACGAGACCCCGAACATTTAGAAAAAACCTGGGGATGGATAGACTCTTTAATCGTTGCTTCAGATCGAATCAAACATAAATATTCAAAAGAAGGCTTGCCCAGCAATAAGATGCACGTCCTTGGCAATCCTAGATTCACAAAAGCTTGGCATGATAAATATAAATCCATAATTGAGCGTAGCTCATTGCAGACCCGAGACCAGAAACTCAAACTTGTCTTCTTCGATCATGGTAAAAGAAATAGAATAAATACAAATAATGTATATGAAACTCTACATGCGATAGACCAGTTATCTTTCACTGATTTAATAATCAAGCCGCATACGAGAGAATTATTATCCGATCTGCGACTTCAGGATATCGGACATATATCAAACGAACATTCTATCAATCTTATCCAATGGGCGGATGTTGTAATCAATCACTTATCCAGTATTGTAATTGATGCATACCACCTCAAAAAAATCTTCATATATCCTAACTATTTCACTGATAATTCTATGATCTGGGGAAAATATGATGCTTGTTGGGAAGTAGCAAGCACTGACGAGATGATCAGCGCAATATCTAGTATACAAACCGGAGATTACCAAATCCCGTACAGTCAAGACAGTGTAGATAAATTACTAAATGAACAAATTTATGGCAATCGCACCGACACCGACGTTTCTTTAAGATATCTAAATCATATTAAATCAACGATTGAAATCTAAATACTAACAACCATGTTGAAAAAGCAAATATTACAAACTATTCAAGACCATAGGAAAGGTATATTTATACTGATCATGCTAAATCTAATTATACCGCCCTTAGAAATCGGAGTTTTGGGTTTAATATATCTGATACTAAGTGGCACTAATGTGACCAATACCCTAAACATTATAGGTGGTTATGTAGGTATATCATTCTCACTCGAACATTCATTATGGCCCATCGTTACGTTGGCACTCGCAACACTCGTTATAATTATCATTTGGGCTTTTCTTAGACTGTACAGGACTATCGTTAACGCCAAGACACGATACAACATCCTCACTAGCCAAGAAAGAGAAGTCGTAAGTTTATATTTTAGTATCACAGGAAATGCGAACCTCAAAGAAAACCCTGAAGAAACATCCAATCTACTATTACAACTATCTGGAGCTTTAGCAGCTTACATGATGGCATGGATTGGGGTAACATCTGCCTTAACATCAATCTTGATGATGTCAATAACCGCCATGTTTACTAATCCTATCATCACTTCGCTAGCTATAGCATTAGGAATCATATCAATAATTATAAATAGCGAAAACTTCAAACGTATGCAGTCCATAGGACAAATCAAAGTGGCTACAAATGAAGAAATGCTATATGAAGTTAATCAAAATATCCGAGGATTCGAAATAGTCAAATTTGACAACCTGAAGCATGTCGTTATGCAAAAAATGAATAAAATCATTGAAAAAGACAAACAATGGCGAGTAGATAAACGTACAACAGGAGAACGTGTAGGAGTACTATCTGATTCTTTCGGATTAATATCCTTACTGTCCATAATATCAATATCAATCATGTTGCTTTCAGTTCCTGTAGAAACTTTACTAATCCTTATATTAATGTTTAGCCGTCTCAGGTCTTACACATCTGAATTTCAAACACATTGGGTAAATACCAAAGAATATAAGTCAGGAACATACAAATTAATAGATGCAAAAAACCGATTTAAACGAAACAGCCCTGTTGATCAAAAACCAATCGCCAGTATTAACAGTATCATATTGGAAGACGTGTCTTTTGCTTTCGATGAAGAATTGATATTAAACAACATTTCCATGGAAGTTTCCAAAGGAGACCAAATCCTGATCACAGGTCAATCGGGAAACGGTAAATCGACTTTACTCAAGCTGATTGCTGGATATTATCATCCGAACGCTGGTGACGTGAATTTCAGAAGTAACATATCTGACTGCGACCAGAGCACCACTATAAAAACATCAGATCATATTTTCTATGCTTCTAACGAGATGTATTTGCCTAATGTGACATTACGAGATTTCATTGACCCACAATCTCATTATTATGAATTGGAAATTGAAAATATTATTAGACGTGCATGTTTAGAGGAACTTTTAGAAGATGAACACTCTTTAAAAAAACCAATTGGAGACAACGGCTGCAACCTATCATTAGGTCAGAGACAAAGACTAATAATAGCTCGAATTTACACACGACAACCATCAGTAGTGATTTTAGATGAAGTCACTTCCAACTTAGATGATTCAACAGAAAAGCGCGTGTTAAACAATTTAATAGACTACCTCAATTCAGAAACAATCATCCTAGTATCTTCTCATCACCGCCCTCCAATACTGAGTTTCAATAAAACGTGTCAGTTATCGCCAAAAGGTATCATAGAAGCCTCTACACTCTAAGCGACAACTAATATAATGATTTCGCTTATCAATAACCTTCAAATGCCGTTACAAACATGACATACAAAGAATACAAGAACTTCTTTTTTACCTCTGTTGTGAGCGACTTAACACTATGCTCTCATTCAAAAACTCTTAGACATGGAGGACTGACATGAAAAACAAGGATACTTTTTCAATTGACGGCAATATAGTTGGCAATGGAAGATGTTTTATTATTGCTGAGATAGCACAAGCTCATGATGGTAGCTTAGGTACAGCCCACGCATACATCGATGCCGTAGCCCAAGCAGGAGCTGATGCTATAAAATTCCAAACCCACATAGCGGCAGAAGAAAGTACACCCGATGAACCATTCAGAATCCAATTCAGTAAGCAAGATGCTAATAGATACGAATATTGGAAAAGAATGGAGTTCACAAAAAAGCAATGGACAGAATTACATGCTCATTGTAAAGAAGTGGGCATCACTTTTCTAAGTTCGCCTTTTTCCGAAGCAGCGGTAGATATGCTAGAGGACATCGGCATGCCAGCCTGGAAAATCGCTTCTGGAGAAGTAAGTAATATACCAATGCTTACTCGGATTGCTGAAACAAATAAACCTGTTTTACTATCAACAGGTATGAGTGACATAACAGAAATACAAAACACACTTGCTTTCCTAAAAGAATTTGGCATCTCTGTCCTAGTTTTCCAAACAACTACTGCTTACCCCTGCCCGCCGGAGCAAATTGGGATTAATAACATATCAATATTGAGAGAACTGTTGGAGGTACCTGTAGGATTATCAGATCATTCAGGAACGATATTCTCTCCTTTGGCAGCTTCAGCTATACATATAGACATGCTGGAGATCCATGTAACTTTTTCCAAACAAATGTTTGGCCCGGATGTCCCCGCGTCAATAACTATTGATGAGTTGTCAGAAGTAGTTAAGGGTATCAGGTATATAGAGCAAATGATCAATAATCCAGTAGATAAAAATCAAATGGCTGAACAATTAAAACCGCTACGTTCTTTGTTTGCAAAAAGCATTGTCGCAAACAAAGATTTAAATACAGGGCACAAACTATCACAAGAAGACTTAGCCTTTAAGAAACCAGGAACAGGATTACCCCCAAATGAGGCACCTAATATTCTAGGTAAACAATTAAATAAATCAATTAAAGCAGATAAACCAATATTATTAGAAGACCTAGTTCAATAAGCATATTTTTATGTCCCTTCCTAATATATTAGCAATAATACCAGCAAGAGGCGGTTCAAAATCCATACCGGATAAGAATTTAGTAGAACTTGCGGGAAAACCTTTAATAGCGCACAGCATAATTTCTGCACAGGAAACTCCCACTATAAGTAGGGTATTGGTAACTACAGACTCAGCCAAGATAAGAGACGTCAGCATAAATTATCATGCAGAAGTACCATTCATGAGACCGGCTAATTTATCTGAAGACGATACTCCCGATCTACCAGTCTTCCAACATTGTTTGGAATGGTTGCAACAAAACGAATCTTACTCTCCAGATCTAATAGTTCACTTACGTCCCACCACACCATTCAGGGATGTTTGCGTCATAGATGAATGCATAAATAAAATGCTTGAAAACAAAAAAGCTGATTCCTTGAGAGTAGTTACAATTTCCAGAGAACATCCCTATAAAATGTGGACATTAAATGGCGATTTTGAATATTTAGAGCCTCTTATATCTTCTGACATACATGAACCTTACAATCAGCCGAGGCAATCCTTACCTGTCTCTTATTTCCAACCTGGGTATTTGGATGTAATCAGACCTAATACCATAACTCATCTGGAATCTATGTCAGGCAGTAAAATTATGGGCCATATAATTCAATCAAGTAATATAGTGGACATAGACGATCAATTAAGCTTGGATTTTTCTAGGTTCATCCATGATAAATAACCTTAAAAACATAACAAACCTTAAAATATTAATCGTTGGATTAGGCTCAATCGGTTATAGGCATTATCAAAACTTACGTAAACTTGGCATCACTCAATTAGGCATAGTAAGAACCACAAGCAAGACGTATCCAGAACTAGACCTATCAGAAATATCTATATACAACGATTTTGATATAGCACTAGAGGACCATTATGACGTAGTTTTTATATGTAACCCCACTTCCATGCATATGGACTATGCATTAAAGGCAATAGAACATAACTCTCATGTGTTTATAGAGAAACCTTTATCGAACAGCCTGAACTCACTATCTAAATTACTTAACCTAATCAATGAAAAAGAAGTAAAAGTAGCCCTAGGATATCAAATGAGATTCCATCCCAATTTACTTGATATAAAAAAATGGATATCTGACAAAAGCATCGGTGAAATTATTCATATTAACGTTAATGCAGGAGAATACTTACCTTTATGGCATCCATGGGAAGACCACAAAGATAGTTATGCCGCCAAAAGAGAATTAGGAGGGGGAGTGGCACTTACCCAAATCCACGATATAGATTATTTAACATGGATATTTGGTGACCTTGAATTAATATATGCCCAAGGAGGCAACAGTCCAAGTCTTGGAACCAACGTTGAAGACTATGTTAGCGCAACTTTAAAAACTCTTAATAATGCTATAATTCACATACATATAGATTACTTGCAAAATCCACCTAGTAGAACCATGAAAATCGTAGGTGAACACGGTAACATAGAATGGGATTATTACCAAAACATAGCAAAGTTAACCATTTCGGGAGAGATTGAGGAAATCTCTAAAGTAGAAAGCGCTTGGGAAAGGAATACAATGTTTGAGGATGAATTGAAAGACTTCCTTAATGCCATAACTAATGACGAAGAACCACTTAGCAACATCCATAACAGCCTACAGGGGCTAGAAACAACTCTGACCATAAAAAACTATATAGATTCCAAATAAGGTTAATTACTATGTACGACATCAATTTCATACAAAAAGCAGACGTTCTAAAAAAAGATCTGATGCAAGGTCATGTCACCAGCAAAGACATCATTAAAATCGAACAGCAACTAGAGTCACTTAGATCACATAATCCACATGTGTTCAACATCGAAACCACCAATCACTGCAATATGACTTGCATAATGTGCCCTAGGACTAGCCTAATGACCCGAGATATTGATTGGATAGATGACCAAACATTTGAAAATGTATTGGACCAAATGACACCTCACACTCCAGAGAGCATGAAAACTTTCTGGGATTTCATAAATACAGAGTACGGAATTAATTTCGATCAGCACTCCGAAAATGCATTTTACTTCTATGTAGTTTCCCGATGTGTAATTTTACATGGATATGGAGAACCTTTAGTAGATAAGAATATTGTCAATAGAGTTCAGGCATGCACTGACCGTAACATCCCTACATATTTTTCATGCGTACCAGCAAACTTATCTGTTAAAAGAGCTGAATCTATCATGGAAGCCGGTCTAACAGTATTGAAGTGCTCCATAGATGCCTTAGATGATTCTAACGCAAAACGGATAAGAGGTAAGTACAACAATTTTGAAAAAGCTTACCAAACCATCAAAGACGTAATAGCAATGAAAGAAGCTAAAGGATATAAAACACTAATTGTTCCTACTATGATCGAATTAAACGAAAATTCAGATAATCAGGAAATGCAACAAGTATTTATGGATATGTGGAAAGATTTAGACGTTTATGCATATGTGAAAAGTCAGGATAACAGATGGTATTACGAGGAAGATAATGAAATGACCAATAAATCACATTATGCTCAACAATATTGTGAATACCCTTGGTCTTCTATGACCGTGATGGCGAATGGTGATGTCGTACCCTGTACGCAAGACTATAATTGTGAAATGAAATTAGGGAATGTCAAAGAAGAATCACTTGAAGAGATATGGAATGGAGATAAATATAAATTTTTAAGAGAATGGCATTTAAACGGGAATTTCCCTGCAAATCATAAATGCGCTAACCGCTGTGACCAAACGAAACTACACCAGGTGATAAATAGAAATTCTGGCGGCACCGAGAAATAAATTTACATGAATAACAATTCATTAAATATAGGCGACCTCATTGAGAGAGACCCTCCTACAATTATTGCAGAAATAGGTTGCAATCATAAAGGGGATTTTGAAATAGCTAAAGAAATGATCCGTGTAGCAAAAGTGTTTTGTGATGCTCAGTATGTGAAATTTCAAAAACGGAATCCCAAAGAACTTCTCACCACCCAACAATACAATGCTCCCCATCCAGTACAAGAGAATTCATACGGAGATACTTATGGAAACCACAGAGAATTCTTAGAATTCTCCGCTGACCAACACAAAGAACTTATGAAATATTGTGAAGAAATAGGTATAGGGTACAGCACCTCAGTATGGGATTTAACTTCCGCACAAGAAATCGTTAAGCTAAACCCAGCTTTTATCAAAATAGGATCACCTTCTAACACCCACTACAAGATGCTTACTTACCTTTGTGAAAACTATTCTGGGGATATCCATTTATCATTAGGTATGACCACTCCTGAAGAAGAGAATCAAATAATCACCTTGTTCCAAAAAACCAATAGGATTAAAGATCTAGTACTATATCATTGCACTTCTGGGTATCCCGTACCTCCGGAAGACATATGTCTCTTAACTATCAGTCGACTAAAAGCAGAATATGGAAACATAGTGAAGGGGATAGGCTTTTCAGCACATTACACTGGTATTGGTTTAGATGGACCTGCATTCGTTTTAGGAGCAGATTTTATAGAGCGCCATTTCACTCTAGATCGTGCTTGGAAAGGCACTGACCATGCCGCTTCATTAGAACCTGATGGGCTTAGAAGAGTTCGCAAAGACACTATATCCGTAGCACAAGCCTTGAGTTTCAAAACTGAATCCATAATGAAAATCGAAAAACCTAACAGAGAAAAACTGAAATACTCAGAATAATATTGCTCTGTGGCCATTAAACAACATCGAATAGCTCTCCTTATAGAACAAGGGTTTGGCGCCCGAGTAATCATACAAACTGGCATTCTAAAAACTTTAGTTGATAACAATTTAGATCCTGTAATACTTACTTCTGGACCCAACAGTATCAAAACTTATTTGAAAACCACTCCGTTTCACTGCATACCAGTCCATAAATTAGAAACGAGCCCCTATAACCACAATAGCAACAAAACAATCATACGAATACTCAGAATGGTGAGATTATTTTCGTTAAAAACCCGAACCGTTTCTGACCTATTGGAAATGGAAATTAAAGATAGTAAAAATCACCCTAATATTAATAATAAAATAGTAACTTCAATAGTCAGAGTATTAGTTTTAGTAGCTAAACTTCATCCAGTAATCATCCATACATTAGTATTACTTGAAAACAAACTTTCTCTAGTAAAAGCTAATCAATCATTCTTTGAAACTTTTAAACCAGATGCATTACTAACTACCAGTTTAGGAACGTTCGATCATGATGCATATGTATTGAGAGAAGCTTCTAACAGAAACATCAAGACCATCAGTTACATTTTAAGCTGGGACAACACCACTGTCAGAGGATTCGGAACAAATTTAACATCTCATATAATAACTTGGTCTGACATCATGAAAACCGAATTGATAACATTACATCATAAAAAGCCTGAAATGATTTATGTTGGAGGTGTCCCGCATTATGATTCTTATAATGAACCAAGTAAACTTTGGACTAGAAAAGAACTAGATTCTAACTTAAACATCCCAACGAAAAAAAATATTATTCTCTTAGGAACAAAGTCTCCTAATACATACCAATCAAACCCTTACATAGCCAATTTGATATGCGAAATCATCAAGAAAAGATCCGAGCTCGACAACTACATGTTGCTCGTAAGATTACATCCTATTTACTACCGCGCAGGAACTGATAAATTAGATTCAGAAGAAGCTGAATGGCAGAGATTACTAGAGTATTATGGTCCTGAAATCATTTTACTAGATCGACCTGAAATAATTGGTGATGACCTTCGATATTTTATGTCAGACAAAGAAATAACTAAACTGGGATCCATATTAAGACACAGCGCAATTGTAGTTAACATGTTTTCCACCCTAAATATCGAGTCAAGTATATTTGATACTCCTACCATCAATGTGAACTTTCAAGACCCTACCACAAGTGTACAAGGATACAAGCAAGCAAGATTCGATATCGCCGCAGATGCCCGGCAGACTCACAACCTCAGAGTCACAGAATACCAAGCAACCGTCGTAGCCAACGAACCGGCAGACTTGGAAAAACTGTTAATTAAATCCATACACAATCCACAAGATAACTCAATCGGACGGAAAAAACTTGTTGAATCTGAATGCAGTGCACACTTAGGAAACGCAGCCAAGCATATTGGTGAATTAATGTCTAAACTTGTAAAAGCGTAACTATGACAATTTTTATTCATGCATATCGTTCATTTAGTATCCGGTACATATTAGGAACCGATATCTTCAAAACACTTAAATCTAGTGGCAATAGAATCGTAATATTTGTAAAAGATGAAGAAGTAGATCATTTTAAAAATGTATTACAGGACAAACAAATTGTAATAGAGCCTGTATTGTACTATCAATCCAGAGATCTAATGAGACGTAATTTATGGATACGATCTCTAAATCTTTTACGGATTATGACTGCAGGAGGCAAATCTGGTTTCCTAAACAATACGATCAAAATGAGACGGATACAATATAAAAAAGAATTTAATACACCAAAAAGCAAATTATTGTTCCGAGTGCTAGTTATATTATCCAGGGTCACATCTCTATCCAATATTGCACGGATATTATTAAATAAGCTCATGGCTTATACAGTTAATGGGAAACTGTATGACCATTTCTTTAACAACTACCAGCCAAGTCTAGTAATAATTTCATCATTAGGATACGGAATAGACATTCCTTTCATGAATAGTGCAAAACGAAATGATTGTAAAATCATTTCCATACCACACAGTTGGGATAACCCAAGTACCAAAGGATACCGGGGGGTAAAACCAGATAAAGTGATCACCTGGAATAAAACCAATGCTAAAGAAGTTGAAATATTCCACGATATCAACCCAAAACATATATTTGCTGGAGGTATTGCGCACTGGGATCAATATTTCAAAGGAGAAGCTATTTCAGGAGATCGCTTCTCGTTCTGTCAAAAACATTCGTTAGACCCAGAAAAAAAGATTTTATTCTATGCACTAAGTGGACCGCGCCATTATGAGCGAAGATTTGATGTAATTCGAGGTATTCTAGAAACCATATCATCAGGGCAAGTAACCTACCCATCACAGTTGCTGGTGAGATTCCACCCTATCTATATCGAAGAAGATGTAAATGGGGAAAGCCTGTTAGATCACAACAAAAGCATATTAACCGAAATAGCACTAGAGTACGGAGACCTAGTAAGATTTTGGTTCCCTAAGCGTCCTCACATGAATCAAAACGATTCATTATCTATGTCCGATATGCTTGATATGGCAAATGCTATGCGAATTAGCGATGTCATTATCCAAGAATATTCTACCCTTATACTCGAATCTACTATATTCAACACTCCTATTATCAACATGAGCATCTATTACTATGGAAATTTGATGCACTTCACACATTTAAAGCATGTATTCAAATACCAATCTCTCCGAAATGTACGTACATTCAAAGAATTTAGTGATATTACAAACCAATATTTATCTAATCCTGCACTAGATCAAGAGCAACGTGAAAAACTGTTCAAAAATGAGGTAGATATAAACCCAGGATCAGCAGGTACCAGCATTGGAAACTACATCTTAGAACAATTAAATTGATCTATATTATTCTCAAAATCACGTGTGTACATGAATGCTCCACACATTACCACAATGATGTGTTTTCAGCGGCCTTATGAACATTAAATTATTTATCTCAGATGTTGACGGAACTTTAACTGACGGCGGGATGTACTACAATGCATCAGGGGAAATAATGAAAAAATTTAATACTCGTGATGCTTTTGGGTTAAGGCTCCTGAAAGAAAACGGAATTGAATTAGCCTTAATCAGTGGAGAAGATTCCCAAATCGTAAGATCACGAGCATCCAAATTAAAAATCAACAAAGTATATTTGGGTATATCAAACAAATTGCCAATAGTTAATCAAATCTGCTCAGATATGGATATTAGTCTGACTAACGTTGCTTATATAGGTGATGACTTAAATGACTTAGAAGTTATTCAGCACGTAGGATTGTCATTCGCGGTGGGAGATGCTGAAGATGAAATCAAAAACCAAGCAGATATCATCACCACTAAAAACGGAGGCAATGGAGCTGTTAGAGAGGCCTCTAATTATATATTGAATCTAATCCAATCCTCAAAATAATATACACGGGATTTCAACAATATCTCGAAGAGATAATAAGCAACTCAATATATACCTAACTTACAGTCTTAGGACGGGCTAGAATGTCCTAGTGACTTAATCAACTTATAGTAGCCAAATTTTATAATTTAGAGACATTTATATGACAAGAAAAATATGTGTGGTGATAACAGCAAGGCCTAGTTATTCAAGGATAAAAACTGTTTTACAAGC
>MDSW01135148.1_pt1 | contig 16278 bp, 9 predicted proteins | sample 811171 | NCBI WGS metagenome assembly MDSW01 (sample SAMN05326641, study PRJNA326480) | marine metagenome | isolation source: seawater | place: Atlantic Ocean: North West | collected 2012
ATCCTTAAAGACTTTTGCCGGCATGTCTCTGCGCCCACCCCTCGCTTTCAATCCCCGCCTTCGACGCCTTTCAACTCCACCTGACGCCTTTGAACTCCACCCCGACTTTCGCTTGTATAGAATGGCCCTGAGCCTCGTGCACGCCGCGCGATGCGTCAAGCGCGTCGCCCCGGCCGACGTCTCCACCGCGGAGGCGCTCCTGCGCGCGGCGGCGGCGTCGAACGACGCCGGCGACGCCGTCGCCGTCGCCGCCGCGGACGCCGAGCTCGCGCTGCTCCTGTGCCAAGAAGGGCGCGACGACGACGCGAAAACGATCCTCGCGCGACGCGGATTCCGATACCGCCTCTCGCGCGAGGTGCTGCGATACGACCGAGACGACGACGACGAGGACGAGAGGGACGACGACGAAGTCGCCGAGGCGATCGCGACGCACTCGAAGCACGTCCGCGTGTTCGACGACGCGGTGCCGGAGGCGATGCTCGGTGTGCTCCGAGACGCGTTTCGCCCGTCGTCGTCGTTTTGGCGCGAACACGCGTACGCGCGCTCGGACTGCGGCTTCTTCTCCTACGTCCACGAGCTCGCGACCCCGACGCCGCCTCAAAACGTCATGGACGTCGTCGTGCGTCACGCGTGGAGGATCGCGCGGCTGGCGTTCCCCGCGTGCGCGACGGCGACGCGCGCGGAGTGGTGGGCGCACGCGCGTCCGCACGCGTGCGGCCATCAGGCGCGTTCTGTTTGGTTATCACGCCGGTCCCCGTACGACCCCGTCGGCGCGGTGCACGCCGATCCTTAAGGACTTTCTCTCCCGGCGTGTCTCTCCGCCCAGGTTCCCTCGGTTTGAATCCCCGACACACCGCGATGCCTTTCAACTCCGCTTCTGACGCCTTTCAACTCCACCCCGACGTTCGCTCGTATGGACAATTACTCTCAGATGCACTTCGACAGCGACGACGAGGGCTCGCGCGCGTCGCGGGGCGGGGACGATAAGATACGACACCCGATCTGCAGCCTCGTGATCTTCGTGAACGGGTGCTCGGGCGGTCCGACGCTCGTGACGGACCAGACGCCGAGCAGTCGGAGACTGGCGAGGAGAGGGTGGCTCGCGCGGCCGAAGGCGCGTCCTCCTTACACCGTTCCCCGCGCGACCGCGTCGGCGCGGTGAACGCCGTACCTCAAGGACTTTTCCCGGCGTCACTCTCCGCCCACCCCTCGCTGGTTTCAATCCCGACACACCTCGACGCCCGCCTTTCAAATCCGCTTCTGACGCCCGTGGACTCCACCCCGACATTCGTTGCTTCGCGTGGGCGACGACCCTCAGACGGGGCGCGTCGTGGTCTTCGACGGGACGCGGCTGCACGGCGTCGTCCCCGGCCGCGGCGACGTCCCCGGGGTCCCCGGGGACGTCCCCGGACCGGAAGGGAGCCACCGCGCGACGCTCATGATCGCGTTCTGGGATAAGGTGAAGATACGCCGCGCGAAGGGCCCGGGGTCGTCGTCGTTTTGGCCGAAGGGCAGCGCGAGGCCGTTCCCGCCCGCGGAGGCGTTGACGGCGGCGCTCGGCGGGGAGACGATCGACGGGGGGATCCCCGTCCCCGCGTGGCCGTCGCTGTTTATGCTCCCGAGTGGTCCCGAGTTCGCGGCGTCGTGCGCGGGCGCAGACGACGACGACGATGCCGACGACGACGATGATAACGTCCGGAAGGCGGGCGTTTCGTTCGCAGGGAGAGAGACCGCGGCGACGCCGGTGTCGCGGGTGTGGGATGATGTGGACGCGGCGGCGAACGGCGCGTGCATGCCGTCGCTGCTCGTGGACAAGATCCAGTCCCTGCCGCCGATCGACGCGTGCTTCATGTTCTGACGGACGGACGCGCAGGTGTGGTAGCCATATGGAGCGCGCGGGGGTGGTGGAGAGGCGTGGAGAGGCGAGGAAGGCGCGCGCGAGACGATCGGCGACGCGTAAAAAGTTGTATTCGACCGTTGTGCGTTTTTTGAACCGTTGTTCTGGATTTAAATGTATCCGAGTTGGCGAGAAAATGTACACTTGTCACGCGTATGAGCAAACAGGCTCGCGCGCTCGTGCGCTCTGATTCACGAGTTCGGCGCGATCTCGTGGCTCTCGTCGCGAAACGATATTTCGACGGCGCGATTGTCGCGGCGCGCTCAGATCCGTTCGCGCCGACGCTAGCAGCCGGTCGCTTACTCTTCAACGGCACGTCGCCCTCACGTCCGCGCTTCCCTCAACCTGCGCCGCGCGTTTTCAGGACGATCCCGCGTCGCGCGGCGCGCGATGCGCCGTCCGTCGCCCTCGCCGCCGGGTCTTTTTAAACGACGGTTCGCGACTCGGAAAAGGCGATCGCCTGACATCCGCTCTCCGTCCGCCTCCCTCCCGCCTCCGCCTTCCACCAGGAACTTTCGAAATGTTCGCGATGACCTCCCCCGCGGTGATGATGCCGCAGAAGCTCGCGGCGCCGAAGCGCACGCACGCGCGCGTCGTCCGATGCTCCGCGACGCCTCGCGGTGCGGCTTCGCGATCAATCTTTTTTTTTCCCTCCCGTCGCCTCGCCGCAAAAAGTCGCCGCCGCGTCCGCGGTCGACGTCCCCCCACTCCCCCGATCTCGTCTCCCGCGCGCCCTCCCCGCGCTTTCGCATCTCCCTGACGCGCATCTCCCTCCGAACGCCGTCCACATCTCCTCGCCTCCGCAGACGCGAAGTCCAAGGCGACGGCCGCGCCCGAGGCGCCGCTCGCGCCCAAATCCGCGGAAAAGATCGCGGAGAACATCCAGTACCAGACGACCAAGACGGGCGCGATGCCCGTCACCGGCGGGCCCTCCAAGGTGTACGACATGTACCGCGCGACCGCGGAGAGCGTCCAGGAACAGCTCGTGGAGAACTGGACCGCGACGTACGAGCACTTCCACGCGCAGAACCCGAAGCAGGCGTACTACATCTCCATGGAGTACCTCCAGGGCCGCGCGCTCACCAACGCGGTCGGCAACCTCGGGCTCAAGGGCGAGTACTCCGACGCGCTTCGCACGCTCGGATACTCCCTCGAGTCCTGCGCGGACGTCGAGAGGAACATGGGCCTCGGCAACGGCGGTCTCGGCCGCCTCGCCGCGTGCTTCCTCGACTCGATCGCGACGCTCGACCTCCCCGCGTGGGGCTACGGGCTCAGGTACAAGTACGGCCTCTTCAAGCAAGGCATCGACCCGGTCACCGGCCAGCAGATGGAATACGCGGACGACTGGCTCGAGTTCGGGAACCCGTGGGAGATGAAGCGCGACACGTCCTACGACATCTCCTTCTACGGCTCCGTGAAGGACGGCGTGTGGACGCCCGGGCAGACGATCAAGGCGGTGGCGTACGACTCCCCCATCCCGGGCTACAAGACTAAGAACTGCATCTCTCTGCGACTGTGGGACGCGGAGGTGGCGCCCAAGGCGTTCGACCTCGCGTCCTTCAACGCGGGCGACTACGAGGCCTCCATGGGTGAGACGAACCTCGCGTCGCAGCTCTGCGCGGTGCTGTACCCGGGCGACGGCACGCGCGCGGGTAAGGCGCTTCGCCTCTCGCAACAGTACATGTTGTGCTCCGCGTCCGTGCAGGATATTCTCGCGCGGTTCAAGGAGCGCGGCAACGCGGACTGGAACGACCTCCCGGAGAAGGTGGCGATCCAGATGAACGACACGCACCCGACGCTCGCGGCGCCGGAGCTCATGCGCCTTCTCGTCGACGTCGAGGGCATGTCGTGGGACGACGCCTGGGCGCTCACGTCCAAGACGGTGGCGTACACGAACCACACCGTGATGCCCGAGGCGCTCGAGAAGTGGCCGCTCGAGCTTCTCGAGGAGCTCCTCCCGCGTCACGTCGAGATCATCAAGAAGATCGACGAGCAGTTCGTCGCGTCCGTGAAGGCGGCGTACCCGAAGCTCCCCGCGGACGAGCTCGAGGCGAAGATCAACACGATGCGGATCCTGGAGAACTACCTCACCCCCGCCGAGCTCGTCGCGGAGGAGAAGCGCATCGCCGACGCGAAGAAGGCGAAGGCGGCCGCCAAGGCGGCGGCGGCGGCCAAGAAGACCGCGCCCAAGACGGACGAGGAGGAGGAAGAGGACGAGGAAGAGACGATCCCGGCGCCGATGGTGAGGATGGCGAACCTGTGCTGCATCGCCGGATTCGCGATCAACGGCGTCGCGGCGATCCACTCGGAGATCGTCCGCACGTTCACGTTCAAAGACTTCGCGGAGCTCTTCCCGGAGAAATTCCAGAACAAGACCAACGGTGTGACCCCGCGCCGCTGGCTCGCGTTCTGCAACCCGCAGCTCTCGGACGTCATCACCGAGGCGATCGGCACGGACGAGTGGGTCACGGACACCGCGCTCCTTGAGAAGCTCGGCCCCATGGCGGACGACGAGTCGCTTCAGAAGAAGTGGCGCGCCGCCAAGCTCGAGCGCAAGGCGCTCTGCGCGGACATGATCGAGCGCACCACCGGCGTGAAGGTCTCCACGGACGCGATGTTCGACATCCAGATCAAGCGCATCCACGAGTACAAGCGCCAGCTCCTCAACATCATGGGCATCATTCACCGGTACAACGAGATGAAGGCGATGACCCCGGAGGAGCGCGCCAACGTCACCCCCCGCGTCTGCGTCTTCGGCGGGAAGGCGTACGCGACGTACCTCCAGGCGAAGCGCATCGTGAGGCTCGTCACCGCGGTCGGCGACGTCGTGAACAACGACCCGGAGATTGGCGACCTCCTCAAGGTTGTCTTCGTGCCGGATTACAACGTCTCTCTCGCGGAGACGCTCATCCCGGCGTCGGAGCTCTCCCAGCACATCTCCACCGCCGGCACGGAGGCGTCCGGCACGTCCAACATGAAGTTCCAGATGAACGGCTGCCTCATCATCGGCACGCTCGACGGCGCGAACGTCGAGATCCGCGAGTGCGTCGGCGAGGAGAACTTCTTCCTGTTTGGTATCGAGGAGCCGGAGGTTGAGCCCGCGAGGGCGGAGCGCGCCGCCGGCGAGTTCGTGCCCCCCGCGGAGTTCACCGCGGTCATGGACTGCATCAAGTCTGGCGCGTTCGGCGAGGAGGGCGAGTTCGACGAGCTCCTGTACTCGCTCGAGGGGAACGAAGGCTTCGGCCGCGGGGACTACTTCCTCGTCGCGAAGGACTTCAAGTCGTACATCGACTGCCAGGCTGACGTCGACGCCGCGTACAAGAACGCCGCGGGGTGGACGAAGTCGTCGATCATCTCCACCGCGTTTTCCGGCAAGTTCAACTCGGACCGCACGATCGATCAGTACGCGAAGGAGATCTGGGACATCAAGCCGCTCCCGGTGCCGTAAATCGTTCGTTCGTTCGCGAACGTCGACGACGCGCGGCGTTCAACGACCAAACCAAACCGGGTATTCTAATTTTTTACACAACCGGCGGCTCGCGACGGGCGCGGCCGCCGTGTGCATACAGTACGCACTATAGGGTCACGCGATTTCAATTCGAAACAACCTATTACATTTCATCCGTTCGTCGCGTCGCGTCGTTTAAGTTAGAGTGGTCTCCTCGTATGCACAACCATCGGTCCGCGACAAAGAATAAGGTAATTAATTTTTTGGCAAGATTCGTCGCCTCCGTCCCCCCCGTCCCTCCGCTCTCGTCGCCGCGAATCACTTCGTGATCTTGCTCTTGACCTGGTCGTACGCCCCGACGAGCTTCTTCGAGACCGCGGGAAGCGAGTCTCCCAACCGCACGAGCGAATCGCGCAGCGGCGTGCAGTCGCTCTGCGCTTTGACCTGCTTCCCCGCGAAGACGCCTTTCGCCGCGCACTTGAGATCTTTCGCGGTCCACCCGCAGCCTTTCTCCGTCACGCACGCGCGGCAGGACGACAGCGACTTGCACTCCTTCGCCTTCGCCGCCGCCATCGCGGGGGTCGTGAAGAACGCGGACGCGATGACGAAGAGCAGGAGGAGGACCGCGGTGAACCGCGGGGAGGAGGAGCCGCGAGACGCCATGAATGCGCTGTTGAACCGGAAAACGCGTCCGTCTGTCGATCTTTTTCGAAGCGGCGACGCGGACGCGACGCGGAGGGAGGGACGGCGGGGTCAGCGCGCGCGGACGCGGAAGACGCGCGCGCGGGCGTCGCGGGAAGCGCGCGAAGAAGTCGCGCGATGGGGACTCGAACGTGCCTGGTGCTCGCGTGGCGACGCGGTGAGGGTGTGGCCGCGCGGAGTGAACGTTGGACGCGAACGAATGACAGCGAAGCGACCGACGCGCGCGCAGCGGCGCGGGGGCGACGTCGTCGTTTTCGCGCGCTCGCGTCTGAAAAGCGAAAGCCGGGTGATCGGCGGAGCACTCACGGCGCGCGTCAGACGCGGTCGAAGCGAGGACGAAGAGAAGCTCGCGGCGGCGGCTTGCTTGGGACACGCACGGCGCGCGCGCACTGCGGATCGGGCGCGGCGCGGGTCTCCGGCGACGCGGGAGGCGAGAACCGGCGACGGCGTCGAGCGAGCGTCCGCCGAAGAGTGCCGGTTAATCCGCGCTTCGGCGAGACGGCGACGATGGCGGACCCGGAGGCGCACGAGGCGATGCTCGAGGAGAAAGGTCCGCGGGAGTACTTCGTCGACGGCGTCTAGAGCGCGATCGCGCGCTCGTCCCGCGCGTCGCGACGTCGCATCGCGCGCCGGGGGGGTGATTCCGCGCGCCCATTCGCGCGCATTAACCCTATTCGCGCGCTCTGAGTCGCGGCTGACATCTTTCTCCCTCCCCCCCCCGCCCCGCCCCGCCCTCCTCTTCCTCGCCTCGCAGCGCGAAAATGGCAGCAGCTCAACGCGAAGAGATACGGGACGTCCCGGAAGTTCGGGTACTCCGAGCCGAAGAAGGAAGAGATGCCCCCGGAGGTTCGTCGCCCCTGCCGATCCCCCCCCCAGATCGATCGCCGATCGCAATCGCCGCCCGCCGACGGCCGCTCGAGCGAAGAATGAATGCGAAATCGAGATCGCCCCTCGCGGTCGACCGATCTGACCTGATCTCGCCCCACCCGATGATCTAACCCCACCCCACCCCGCCCCGCCCTCTCTTCACCAACCAACAGCACGTGCGCAAGATCGTGAAAGACCACGGCGACATGTCCTCGAGGAAATTCCGGCACGACAAGCGCGTGTACCTCGGCGCTCTGAAGTACGTCCCTCACGCGGTGTACAAGCTGCTCGAGAACATGCCGATGCCGTGGGAGCAAGTGCGGCACTGCGAGGTGATCTACCACATCACCGGGGCGATCACGTTCGTGAACGAGACGCCGAAGGTGATCGAGCCGCTGTACATCGCGCAGTGGGGCACGATGTGGATCATGATGCGACGGGAGAAGCGCGATCGGAGGCACTTTAAGCGGATGCGTTTTCCGCCGTTCGACGACGAGGAACCGCCGTTAGATTACGCGGACAACCTCCTCGACGTGGACCCGCTCGAGGCGATCGAGCTCGAGCTCGACGAGGACGAGGACGGTGCCGTGACGGAGTGGTTTTACGACCACAACCCGCTGAAGTGGACGAAGTTTGTGAACGGGACGAGCTACCGCAAGTGGCAGCTCCCGCTGCCGGTGATGGCGACGCTCTATCGACTCGCCGGGCAGCTCCTGTCCGACCTGACGGACCCGAACTACTTCTACCTGTTCGAGAAGAAGTCGTTCTTCACCGCGAAGGCGCTGAACATGTGCATTCCGGGCGGGCCGAAGTATGAGCCGCTGTTCCGGGACATGGACAAGGCTGATGAGGACTGGAACGAGTTCAACGACATCAACAAGCTCATCATTCGGTCCGCGCTTCGAACGGAGTACAAGGTTGCGTTCCCGTACCTGTACAACAACCGCCCGCGTAAGGTGGCGGTGCCGCCGTACCACACCCCGATGGTGATGTACATCAAGACGGAGGACCCGGATCTCCCCGCGTTTTACTACGACCCGCTGATCCACCCCATCGCGCACTACAAGAGCGAAGGGAGCGCGAGGAGCGCGGCGATGGAAGGCGTGGGCGACGACGAGGAGGACGACTTCGTGCTGCCGGAAGGGTGCGACGCGTTCATCGCGGAGGCGGAGCTGTACAGCGACAACACGATGAACGGCATCGCGCTCGTGTTTTCTCCGCGGCCGTTTAACATGCGGTCGGGGAAGACGCGGCGGACGATCGACGTGCCGCTCGTGAACGGGTGGTTCCACGAGCACTGCCCGCCCGGGTATCCGGTGAAGGTGAGGGTGTCGTACCAGAAGCTTCTGAAGTGCTACGTCCTGAACCAGCTTCACAAGCGGCCGCCGAAGGGGTTGAAGCGGAAGTCGCTGTTCAAGGCGCTGAAGAAGACGAAGTTTTTTCAGTGCACGGAGCTCGACTGGGTCGAGGCGGGGCTTCAGGTGTGCCGTCAAGGGTACAACATGCTCAACTTGCTCATTCACCGCAAGAACTTGAACTACTTGCACTTGGACTACAACTTCAACTTGAAGCCGGTGAAGACGCTGACGACGAAGGAGCGCAAGAAGTCTCGCTTCGGGAACGCGTTTCACCTGTGCCGCGAGATCCTGCGCCTCACGAAGCTCGTCGTGGACTCGCAAGTGCAGTTTAGGCTCGGAAACGTGGACGCGTTTCAACTCGCGGACGGCTTGCAGTACATCTTCTCGCACGTCGGTCAGCTCACGGGGATGTACCGGTACAAGTACAGGCTCATGCGTCAGATCCGCATGTGCAAGGACCTGAAGCACCTGATTTACTACCGGTTCAACACCGGTCCCGTCGGCAAAGGCCCGGGCGTCGGGTTCTGGGCGCCGATGTGGCGCGTGTGGCTCTTCTTCCTCCGCGGCATCGTCCCGCTCCTCGAGCGATGGTTAGGCAACCTCCTCGCGAGGCAGTTCGAGGGAAGGCACAGCAAGGGCGTCGCGAAGACGGTCACGAAGCAGCGCATCGAGTCGCACTTCGATCTCGAGCTGCGCGCCGCGGTGATGCACGACATCCTCGACATGATGCCGGAAGGGGTCAAGGCGAACAAGGCGAAGACGATCTTGCAGCATCTCTCCGAGGCGTGGCGGTGCTGGAAGGCGAACATCCCGTGGAAAGTCCCGGGCTTGCCCGCGCCGATCGAGAACATGATCTTGAGGTACGTCAAGTCCAAGGCGGACTGGTGGACGAACGTCGCGCACTACAACCGCGAACGCATTCGCCGCGGCGCCACCGTCGACAAGACGGTGTGCCGGAAGAACCTCGGGCGGCTCACGCGGCTGTGGCTCAAGGCAGAGCAAGAGCGCCAGCACAACTACCTCAAGGACGGGCCGTACGTCACCCCGGAGGAGGCGGTCGCGATATACACGACGACCGTGCACTGGCTCGAGTCGAGGAAGTTTTCTCCGATTCCGTTCCCGCCGTTGTCGTACAAGCACGACAGGAAGCTCCTCATCCTCGCGCTCGAACGGCTCAAGGAGAATTATTCCATCTCCGCGCGGTTAAACCAGGCGCAACGCGAGGAGCTCGGGCTCATCGAGCAGGCGTTCGATAACCCGCACGAGGCGCTGTCGCGCATCAAGCGACACCTGCTGACGCAGAGGGCGTTCAAGGAGGTTGGCATCGAGTTCATGGACCTGTACTCGCACCTCATTCCCGTGTACGAGATCGAGCCTCTGGAGAAGATCACGGATGCGTACCTCGACCAGTACATCTGGTACGAGTCCGATAAGAGGCACCTGTTCCCGAACTGGATCAAGCCCGCGGACACGGAGCCACCGCCGCTGCTCGTGTACAAGTGGTGCCAGGGGATTAACAACCTCACGGACGTGTGGGACACGGACGAGGGCGAGTGCGTGGTGATGCTTCAGACGAGGTTCGAACGCATGTTTGAAAAGGTGGACCTCACGATGCTCAACCGCCTCATGCGTCTGATCGTCGATCATAACATCGCGGACTACATCACCGCGAAGAACAACGTCGTCATCTCGTACAAGGACATGAGCCACACGAACTCGTACGGTCTGATCCGCGGCTTGCAGTTCGCGTCGTTCGTGTCGCAGTACTACGGCTTGGTCCTGGACTTGCTCGTGCTCGGTCTCACGCGCGCCTCTGAAATCGCGGGACCGCCGCAGATGCCGAACGAGTTCATCTCGTACAGGGACGTGCGCACGGAGACGAGGCATCCGATCCGTTTATACTCGAGGTACATCGACAAGATCCACATGCTGTTCCGTTTCACCGCGGAGGAGGCGAAGGATCTCATCCAGCGGTATCTCACCGAGCACCCGGATCCGAACAACGAAAACCTCGTCGGGTACAACAACAAAAAGTGCTGGCCGCGCGACGCGCGCATGCGTCTGATGAAGCACGACGTCAACCTGGGCAGAGCCGTGTTTTGGGACATTCGGAACCGGCTTCCGCGGTCGCTGACGACGCTGGAGTGGGACAACGGGTTCGTCTCCGTGTACTCGCGGGATAACCCGAACCTGCTCTTCAACATGTGCGGGTTCGAGGTGCGAATCATGCCCAAGGTGAGAATGGCGACGGAGTATTTCGCGCAAAAGGACGGCGTGTGGAACCTCCAGAACGAGCAGACGAAGGAGCGCACCGCGCAGGCGTTCTTACGCGTGGACGACGAAGCCCTCAAGCAGTTCGAGAACCGAGTCCGGCAGGTGTTGATGTCCTCGGGGGCGACGACGTTTACGAAGATCGCCAACAAGTGGAACACGGCGCTCATCGGATTGATGACGTACTACCGCGAGTCCGTGGTGCACACCCAGGAGCTCTTGGATCTTCTCGTGAAGTGCGAGAATAAGATCCAGACGCGCATCAAGATTGGTCTGAACTCCAAGATGCCGTCGCGTTTCCCTCCCGTGGTGTTCTACACCCCGAAGGAGATTGGCGGCCTCGGGATGCTGTCCATGGGTCACATCTTGATCCCGCAGTCCGACTTGAAGTACAGCGTGCAGACGGATACCGGCGTGACGCACTTCCGCAGCGGGATGTCCCACGACGAGGACCAGCTGATTCCAAACTTGTATCGGTACATTCAGCCGTGGGAGGCGGAGTTCAACGACTCGCAGCGCGTGTGGGCGGAATACGCGTTGAAGCGGCAGGAGGCGCAAGCGCAGAACCGGCGACTCACGCTGGAGGATCTCGAGGACTCGTGGGACCGCGGGATTCCGAGGATCAACACGCTGTTCCAAAAAGATCGTCACACGCTCGCGTACGACAAAGGGTGGCGCGTGCGGACGCACTTCAAAGAGCACTGCTTGCTCCGGCAGAACCCGTTCTGGTGGACGCATCAGCGGCACGACGGGAAGCTGTGGAACCTCAACAACTACCGCACCGACGTGATTCAGGCGCTCGGCGGCGTCGAGGGCATCTTGGAGCACACGCTGTTCAAGGGGACGTACTTCCCGACGTGGGAGGGTCTGTTTTGGGAGAAGGCTTCGGGGTTCGAGGAGAGCATGAAGTACAAAAAGCTGACCAACGCGCAGCGGAGCGGTCTAAACCAGATCCCGAACCGTCGGTTCACGCTGTGGTGGTCGCCGACGATCAACCGCGCCAACGTCTACGTCGGGTTCCAAGTACAGCTGGATTTGACCGGCATATTCATGCACGGGAAGATCCCCACGCTGAAGATTTCGTTGATTCAAATCTTCAGAGCGCACTTGTGGCAGAAGATTCACGAGTCCGTGGTGATGGATCTGTGCCAAGTCTTCGACCAAGAGCTGGACGCGCTCGAGATCGAGACGGTGCAAAAAGAGACGATTCACCCGAGAAAGTCGTACAAGATGAACTCGTCGTGCGCGGACGTTCTCCTGTTCGCCGCGTACAAGTGGCAGATCTCGAAGCCGTCGCTCATGGGCGACAGCAAGGACGCGTTCGATCAGAAGTCTTCGAACAAGTACTGGCTCGACGTGCAACTTCGGTGGGGCGATTTCGACTCGCACGACATCGAGCGGTACACGCGCGCGAAATTTCTCGACTACACGACGGATAACATGTCCATCTACCCGTCCCCCACGGGCGTGATGATCGGCATCGACCTCGCGTACAACCTCCACGCCGCGTACGGAAACTGGTTCCCCGGGTCGAAGCCGCTCATTCAGCAGGCGATGGCGAAGATCATGAAAGCCAACCCGGCGCTCTACGTCTTGCGAGAGCGCGTGCGCAAGGGTCTGCAGCTGTACTCCTCTGAGCCCACGGAGCCGTATCTGAACTCGCAAAACTACGGCGAGTTGTTTTCGAACCAGACGATCTGGTTCGTGGACGACACGAACGTGTACCGCGTCACGATCCACAAGACGTTCGAGGGGAACCTCACGACGAAGCCGATCAACGGCGCCATCTTCATCTTCAACCCGAGGACCGGTCAGCTGTTCCTCAAGGTGATTCACACGTCGGTGTGGGCGGGGCAAAAGCGTTTGGGGCAGCTCGCCAAGTGGAAGACGGCGGAGGAGGTGGCCGCGCTCGTGCGGTCCCTGCCCGTGGAGGAGCAGCCGAAGCAGATCATCGTCACTCGTAAGGGCATGCTCGACCCGCTGGAGGTGCACCTCCTCGATTTCCCGAACATCGTCATCAAAGGGAGCGAGCTGCAGATGCCGTTCCAGGCGTGCATGAAGATTGAAAAGTTTGGCGACCTCATCTTGAAGGCGACGGAGCCGCAGATGGTTCTCTTCAACATCTACGACGACTGGCTGAAGACCATCTCGTCCTACACCGCGTTCTCGAGGCTCATACTCATCCTCCGCGCGCTGCACGTGAACACCGACAAGGCGAAGATGTTACTCAAGCCGGACAAGACCATCATCACCCAGCCGCATCACGTCTGGCCGGATCTCTCCGACGAGCAGTGGATCAAGGTGGAGATCGCGCTGAAAGATCTCATCTTGGGCGACTACGCGAAGAAGAACAACGTCAACGTCAGCGCGCTGACGCAGAGTGAGATCAGAGACATCATCCTCGGCGCGGAGATCACGCCGCCGAGTTTACAGCGGCAGCAGATCGCGGAGATTGAAAAAGCCGGCGGCGACGCCGCGGGGATGACGGCGGTGACGACCAAGACGACCAACGTCCACGGCGACGAGCTCATCGTGACGACGACGTCGCCGTACGAGCAGGCGACGTTCGGTTCGAAGACGGACTGGCGCGTGCGCGCGATCAGCGCGTCGAACTTGCACTTGCGCGTGAATCACATCTACGTCAACAGCGACGACATCAAAGAGAGCGGGTACACGTACGTGCTGCCGAAAAACGTGCTGAAGAAGTTTATCACCGTCGCGGATCTCCGGACGCAGATCGCGGGGTACATGTACGGCGTGTCGCCGCCGGATAACCCGCAGGTGAAGGAAATTCGATGCGTCGTGATGCCGCCGCAGTGGGGGAACCACGCCGGGGTGAACATGCCGCAGACGTTGCCGGAGCACGATTACCTCGAAGACTTGGAGCCGCTCGGGTGGCTGCACACCCAGCCGAACGAGTCGCCGCAGCTCCCGCCCGGGGACGTGTGCGCGCACGCGAAGATTCTGGAAGGGAACCGGTCGTGGGACGGCGAGAAGTGCATCGTGTTGACGTGCTCCTTCACCCCCGGGTCGTGCTCTTTGACGGCGTACAAGCTCACTCCGAGCGGGTACGAGTGGGGTCGCGCGAACAAGGATTCGAGCGCCAACCCGCAGGGGTACGCGCCGTCGCATTACGAAAAGGTGCAGATGCTCTTGTCGGACAGGTTCTTGGGGTATTTCATGGTCCCGGACGGCGGGAGCTGGAACTACAACTTCCAGGGCGTGAAGCACTCCGCGTCGATGAAGTACGCGCTGCGTTTGGCGAACCCGAAGGAGTTTTACCACGAGAGTCACCGTCCGACGCACTTTTTGGAGTTTTCGGGCGCGGAGGCTGGCGGCGGCGACCGCGGCGGCGCGGAGGGCGGCGCGGAAGACGTCGCGGAGGCGGACCGCGAGGATCTCTTCATTTGATTTGTTTCATTTGGATGCGTTGAAGAGAAGAAGAAGAAGAATAGATACGACGGGAAACGAATAGAACGCGCGACGGAGGCGCCGGTGCACACCGCCCTTCTTCGCTTTAAAATTTGACAAAGCAAAAATTTAGCCATTCTTCCAGACGCTGACTCATCATCGGTCCGCGCGCGCGTCGAACGAACGCGTGGTCACCATCGCGCTCATCACAACAACCTGAGCCCGCCGGTTATCTCGTTGATCGCCATCTCCGGCGCGGGCCCGATCGCGAGCACGGTCCTCGACCCCGCCGCGACCTGCGTCCTCCCCGCGTCTCGAACGACGTAATGCGCCAGCCCCTTCTCCTTTGCCTTTCCCGCGAGCGCCGCGAGCGCGTCGGCGCCGTCGACGCGCAGACAAATCTTCTTCTGCCCCTCGCTCTCCCAGCGCTTCAGCGACGCGCGCTGGCTCGGCACGTGCTCGATGGCCTGGTACGCCCCGAGCGCGGCGTGCGCGCACTGCGCTGCGACCTTCCCCGCGCCCATCTCGAGGCTCGCGTCGACGACGAGCACCATCTTCATCTCTTCGTCCACCTTTGGGACGAACGCGTGCGGTATCAGCGCCGCGGAGGTGTCCTCGTCGTCCTCGTCGTCCGAGAGCTCCGATATCGTGAGCTTCGGGGCTTTCTTCCGGACTTTCTTCACGACGACTTTGGGCTTGAAGATGTTGAGCCACGCGCACGTCGCGAAGCCGAGGAGGAAGCAGGGGACGCCGATCTTCGTCTTGTTGTTGACGAAGAATCGCACCGCGCCGCGTCGCGGGCGCTTCTTCGAGCGCGACGGCGCCTTGGCTTGGAACGTCGCCCCGGGGGTCTCGAAGTTGCCGTCAGCGCGGACGTTCGACGTCTGTCTCAGGACTTTCTCCGCGCCCTGCGCGCCCGCGAGGCGGCTCATCGCGCGCGGCGGATGCGGATGGCGGCGGCGCGGCGAGGGCAAAAGTGCAACATCGGTTCTCTCGGAGCTGCACTGGCGCTTTTCCGAGGAACTGAACAGCTGGACACGCCGTGACGAGGATCTGAGCGTTCCGAGCCCAAAACGCGGCGCGCGACGACGTCGTTCGAGCCGCATCCAAGTCGGACGTTCGCGCGGAGACGTCGACGCCCGAGTGGACTCGAGCCGCGGCGTGAGGTGCGTCGTCGCGTTCGTTTCCGTCGCGCCGCGCGCGTCGCGTGAGGTACCGTCCCCTCAGTCCGCATCATTCGAGCGTTTCGTCGGATCTGACGGCGCCCTGCGAGAACATAGAACGACGCGACGCCGCGACGCCGCTGCGCTCACCGTGCATGTCGACTTCGAGAGCGGGACGCGATGAGCTCGGCGACCTCGCCCGCGTCCCCGAGAGCGTTCTCTCCGACGAGATCCTCGCGCGTTTGAACACGACGGAACGCGCGGACTTCGCGTCGGCGTCGCGCGAGTGCGCGCGAGCGGTCGAGCGCGCGGGTCAGCTCCTGACGATGACGTTCAACCTCGAGCAGGATTTCGACGCGTTGCACATCACGTCGTGCAAGTCCTTCTACCACGAACAAGTAGACAGATTCGAGAACATCACACCCGGCTGCGAGTACACGTACAACTACAACCAGCCCGCGGCGCTGAGACCGGGCGTGCGGTACTACATGTACTGGTTCGGTGACAACGCTTCCGATGCGCTCCTCGCGCGTAAAATGCTCGAAGCGTCCAGGCACGAGGTGTTCGCGCTCTGGGATCTCGCCTCCGACGACGGCGACGACGGATCGCACTGCTTGCTCACGGACTACGCGACGCCCTCGGAGCGTCGAGGCGCATTAAATGTCGGCAACGACACGACGTAACGTTCACATTCCATCCGTTTTAATAAATCACGCGCGCGCGCGCGCTCGCGAACGCGCTCGCTCGCGCTCACGCGTCGCGCTCGTCCTTCTCCGGGTACCACCGGTCCTTATTCACCCCCCGCACGAACCGATTAAACATCTTTTTAAGCGCTACGTCCGGCGTCAACACTTTGACGGCGATGGTCTTTTCCACGGCATCCGCCGCCGCGATCGCTTCCTTCACCCTCTCGACGATCACCGCCGCGGTGTCGTCGGCGTCCTCCGCGAGCGCGTTCACGAACATCCGCCCTTGCCCTCCGAACGCGTACCTCCCGCTGCTGATCAGCTCGGTGAACACCATGCCCGGGGATATGGTGTGCACGGCGACGTTTTCCCCCTTGAGGTTGACGGGGTGGAGTCGGGGTGGAGTTGAAAGGCGTCAGTCGGAGTTGAAAGGCGACGCGGTCGGGGATTGAAACCGAGGGATGGGCGGAGAGAT
>MDSW01030058.1_pt1 | contig 16275 bp, 15 predicted proteins | sample 811171 | NCBI WGS metagenome assembly MDSW01 (sample SAMN05326641, study PRJNA326480) | marine metagenome | isolation source: seawater | place: Atlantic Ocean: North West | collected 2012
CAGATATATAACGAGTTTTCATCAGGCATGCAAGATGTGACAGCTATTCGTGACTTTGTAAAATATCAGTATGATAAAACAAATTCTAATTTAAAATATTTATTGCTTTTTGGAGATGGTTCTTATGATCCTAAAGATAGAATTGCAAATAATACAAATTATATTCCTACTTATCAATCAGCAAATTCTACTCATCCAACTGAAAGTTATGTATCTGATGATTATTTTGGTTTATTAGATGAAGAAGAAGGTTTATTTGCCCAAGATCTGGTAGATATTGGGATTGGTAGATTTCCTGTTGCTACACTTTCAGAAGCAAATGTTTTGGTTGATAAAGTAGAGGAGTATTATAAAATGTCTTCATTTGGAAGCTGGAGAAATGATATTGTATTTATAGCAGATGATGGTGATTCAGGAGATGGAAATACACATATGTGGCAAGCAGATAGTTTAGCAAATTATGTTGCAGATAATTATGAAAAGATAAATATTCAAAAGATTTATCTAGATAATTATCTGCAAGAATCAACTCCAGGAGGTCCAAGAAGTGAAGCTACTCAAGAGGCAATTAATAATAGAGTTAAGAAAGGTGCTTTGTTGGTGAATTATACTGGACATGGAGGCCCTTTAGGATGGACTCAAGAAAGAATTTTAGAGATTGATCAGATTCAAAAATGGGATAATTTCAATAATCTACCGTTGTTTATGACAGCAACTTGTAAGTTTTCTTATTTTGATAATCCGGAAGAAAAATCAGCAGGAGAATATGTCTTATTAAGTCCTGATGGTGGTGCGATAGCTTTGTTTAGCACTACTCGATTAGTTTATTCTCAGCCTAATTATAATTTAAACACTAAGTTTATTCAAACAATTTTTGAAAAACAAAATGGGGATTTTCCAAGGCTTGGGGATATTTTTAAACTCTCAAAAGTTTTAAGTGGGACTTCCCCTAATAATAGAAATTTTACACTTTTAGGGGATCCTGCTCTTCGTTTAGCATACCCAATATATGAAGTAAACACTACCCTTATTGATGATACTTTAAAGGCTTTAGGAGAGGTTAAAATTGAGGGTCAGATTGAAGATGATGGATTATTGTTATCTAATTTTAATGGTACAATTTATCCTACTGTTTATGATAAAGAGATCATTAAAACTACTTTAGGACAAGAAAGTTGTACTCCAATGCCATATAGAGATCAGAATAATATATTGTATCGAGGTGCCGCAACAGTAACAGAAGGGAGATTCTCGTTTTCATTTCTTGTCCCTAAGGATATAGCTTATAATTATGGGGAAGGTAAGGTATCATATTATGCGGTGAATGATGATATGCAAAATCCTATTGATGCAAATGGAACAGAGGAAGATTTTGTTATCGGAGGTACAGCAGATGATATAATTTATGATTATGATGAGGCCGAGCTATCTCTTTTTATGAATGATACTCTTTTTGTCAATGGAGGTATAACTGATGAAAACCCAACACTTCTTGCTCATGTTTTTGATCTTAGCGGTATTAATACTGTAGGAAACGGTATAGGTCACGATATTACTGCTGTTCTGGATGGCAATACTGCAAATCCTTATATTTTAAATGATTTTTATGAAGCGGCAAAAGATGACTATACTAGAGGTGTAATTAAATTTCCTTTGTATAACTTATCAAATGGCGAACATTCTATAAAATTAAAAGTATGGGATGTTTTCAATAATTCATCTGAAGCAACTATTAATTTTATTGTAACAGATGCAAATGATTTAACTATTGTAGATTTTATCGCTTACCCTAATCCATTTTCTTTTTCTACAGATATTTATTTTCAGCATAATAAAGTTAATCAAGAGCTTGATTATATATTAGAGATTTATTCTATTACAGGAGCTTTGGTTAAAAGGATCGAGAGAAGTTCTTATATTGCTGAAGGCTATAGAATTGGACCAATTCGTTGGGACGGGAAAGATAATTATGGAAGCAAGATTGGTGCTGGAATGTATATTGCAAACTTAGCTGTTACTGAGAAGAATGGTGATTTTTCATCAAAGTCCATAAGAATTATACTAATACCATAATAATTGCGTTTTCTGAAAATAATAAAACAAGTATATTTGCAAAATTAAATAAAAAGATGAAGAGATTAATTGGAATTTTTGTCGCATTAATAATGATGTTTAACTCGTTTTCACAGGATGAAATTGATTATGGTGAATTGACAGGAGGCTTAAATACAATTACAACAGCAGTTCCTTTTTTGTTAATTGCTCCTGATTCTAGAGCAGGTGCAATGGGAGATGTTGGGGTAGCTACTAGTCCTGATGCAAATTCTATTCATTGGAATCCTGCAAAACTGGCTTTTACATCAGAAGATATGGGGGCTTCAATATCATATGTTCCATGGTTGAGGGCTTTAGTTCCAGATATTAACTTATCATATATTACAGGTTACAAGAAGTTAGACAATAATCAGGTTGTTGGTTTGGAAATGCGTTATTTTTCATTAGGGAATATAACCTTTACAAATATTACAGGTGATGTGATTGGTCAATATAATCCACATGAATTTGCTTTAGGTGGTTCTTATGCTAGAAATCTATCAGATGATTTTTCATTAGCTATTTCTGGAAGGTATATTTATTCTAATTTAACAGGAGGACAGATGGCAGGAGGAATTGAAACAGTAGCTGGACAATCAATTGCTTCAGATTTAGCAGGTTTTTATCTTAAGCCTGTAAGAATTATTGGAAAGGATATGGATTTAGCTGTTGGTTTAAATATCTCCAATATTGGGAGTAAAGTTTCATATACTGAAACATCAATTAGAGATTTTATTCCAATTAATATGAGATTAGGCACAGCCTTAGACACGGAGATTGATGATTATAACACAATTTCTTTGGCCTTAGATATTAATAAATTATTGGTGCCTACACCACCTATTACTGATAATGGTGAGATTAAATTGGGACAAAGTTCAGATGTGGGTGTTGTTTCTGGAATATTTCAGTCATTTGGTGATGCTCCAGGAGGGTTTAAAGAAGAAATGAGAGAAATTAATTATTCAATTGGCTCAGAATATTGGTATAATGATCAGTTTGCAGTTAGAGCTGGATATTTCTTTGAACACGATACTAAAGGAGGTAGAAAATTCTTTACATTTGGTTCTGGGGTTAAATATAGTTCATTTCTACTTGATTTTTCTTATTTAGTTAATGCTACAACTGCTGCTGGAGCAACTAATCCATTGGCAAACACTATGCGTTTTTCAATGACATGGAATTTTGGACTAAATGAAGATATTAATTAATGGAAATTAGAGTAGGTTCTGGTTTTGACGTTCATCAGTTAAAAGAGGGATTAGATTTTTGGCTTGGGGGAATTATTGTTCCTCATTCAAAAGGTGCTTTAGGTCACTCTGATGCTGATGTATTAATACATTCAATCTGTGATGCTTTATTAGGAGCTGCTAATTTAGGTGATATAGGTAAACATTTTCCTGATACAGATCCTAAATACAAAGCTATTGATAGTAAGATCTTACTATCTTCGGTTATGCAAATTATTCGAGAAAAAGGTTATAAATTAGGAAATGTTGATTCTACTATTTGTTTACAAAAACCAAAAATACAGGATTATATTCCTCAGATGAAAAAAACATTGGCATCTTGTATGGGAGTTGACATTGATATAGTTTCTATAAAAGCTACTACAACTGAAGAGTTAAGTTTTGTTGGAAGAGAAGAAGGTGTTTCGGCTTATGCAACTGTTCTTATTACGAGTGACTAAAAAGCTAGTTTCTTTCTCTTTTGATTATCCCTTAGATATACTTGCATTCTTGCTTTAACACAAACCACTCCTTCTTTGTTGAGCGCCTTAACAGTATGCCATATTTCAAATTTGCCTTTTTCATTTAAAGTCTTTTCAGCTAGTTCAATATTTTCTTGTGTTATTTTAAAATTTAGCCTTAAGGTGCTATCAGCTGGTTTTAGATATTGTATCTCTGCTGATTTTAGCCAAATAATTAGTTTTCTTCTTTTTTTTGTAAAGATATGATAGTACATTGTAGGAAAGTATGGATCGCATGCTGAGAAAATACTTCCTCCAAAAATAGTTTTATGGAAATTCACATTAAATAGTGTTTTTTTAACCACCACTTTCATTTCTAAGAAATCATCAGAGATTTCTTTTAAAACTATTCTGTTAAATAGTAATGGTGGAAATATATTTAAGACAAATTTGATTACAAATTTTGGTGTTTGCATTATGTAAAATAAGAAACCCTACTCAAAATGAGTAGGGTATTAAATTTTAATTCTATTTGTTGTTAGTGTTTTGCTAAATAATCAGCAACTGCCTCATGCGATTCTTTCATAGAATCTTTGCCTTTAGTCCAGTTTGCAGGACATACTTCTCCATATTCTTCATGATGATGTAATGCATCTACCATTCTGAGAGCCTCATCTACATTTCTTCCTAATGGCAAATGATTGACTAGTTGATGTTGTACAATTCCATTTTTATCGATGATAAATAGTGCTCTAAATGCAATCATTGGTCCACTCGCAGAAAGTTCATCATTATCATTAACCTCATAATCTCCAAATAAAACATCATAATTCATACTAATCGTCTTATCGATATCAGCAAGTATAGGGTAATTAACTCCATTAATTCCACCTTCTTCTTTAGGCATCTGTAGCCAACCCCAATGAGATTGCTCGCTATCAGTTGAACAGGCGACAAGTTCAACGTTTCTAGAATTAAACTCATCTAATTTTTCTTGAAAAGCAAATAGTTCTGTTGGACATACAAATGTAAAATCTTTTGGATAAAAGAATAATACTACTGTTTTTTTTCCAATAAACTGTTCTAAAGAATAATTGTCTACTATCTTTCCTCCTTCTATAACTGCTTTTGTAGAGAATAGAGGTGCTTTTTTTCCTACTAATACTGACATGTTATGTTTTTTAGGTTATTATTTTTCTGACAAAATTACAACAAAAAACGGATAAAAATTATGTTTTTGAGATAATAAAATTTACTCTTTCTGAAATGGAAAGTTTAGGAACCGATATTAAATCATACCCTTTTGATTTGTATACATTTATAATATTATTTTGAATTTCTTGAGCTTTTTTTATATTTTCTTTTCTTTCGTTGTCATTCACATATATCTCTTGCCAAATAGGGGTGTAAAAAGCAGTTTTATTAAAACTACATTCTTCGATATGTTTAATAATCTCTGATGTTGCATCTAAATTGTTTAATTTTAAGTATGCAAGACAGTCAATAGCACTTCTATCAAAGAAGCAAATACAATTTTTTGGGCTAGATAAATATTGTTGCTTACGTATATTAGCAACTTTATTTTCAAATGCAATTTGATTCTTCCATGGAAGTATTTCTCCTCCAGTTATCATTTGTTCAGCAATAATTTCCCTTGAATTTTCATCAATACAATTAAAACCTCTTAGTTTTAGTTCATTTATAATCGATGTTTTGCCTGTTCCAGGAGCACCAGTGATTATGTATTTTTGATTCATTTATAAACCTAAAAAAGCAATAAATGCTCCAAAAATTATAGCAAGAATTTTTTGAGGACTGAATTTGTGTTCATTACTACTTTCAGATAAGATAGTAGTAGAAATATGTAAGAATACACCAACTACTATTGCTTTAATTTCTTTCTGGTAATTTGCAATTCCATCAAACAAATTTCCGGCAATAACACCTAATGGGGACATAAGTGCAAATGATAAGAGCAAAATATAAGCTCTTTTTTTTGACATATTTGATTGTAAAAAGAATATCATTAGCACAATAGAAACAGGTAATTTGTGTAAGACTATTCCTGTAAGTAAAGAGCTATGCGCATGATTATGTAGGTGTACTGATAAAGGAAATCCTTCCAGTAAAGCATGTAAGCAGAGACTGATTAGTACTGAGAATGGAATTGTTTTGTTCTTGTGCAAATGACCATGTTCTATACCTTGGGAAAAGGATTCTAATATTACTTGAAGTAAAAAACCAGCTAAAACAAAAAGTCCAATACTGTTTTTATTAGTATTTGTAAAAATTTCAGGAGTTAAATGAAGTATACTTATGGCTAATAAATATGCGCCACTAAAAGTAATAAGAATTTGAATGTTTTTGCTTTTCTTTAGGTTGAAAAACTCTACAATTATTGCTCCTGCAATTACCGAGCTAAAAAGTAATATTATTGTTAAAGTGTTCATTTTTTACAAATAATTATCAATCTTTCAGATTTTAAAACGTTAAAATCTTCTAATTTGTAATTACCAAAGATATCAATAATCTTAAGTTTTGCATTTCTAATCATGTCAGACAGGTCTACTAAAGTTAGTGCTTTTACCTTTTCTTGAAATTGAAAATCTTCTCCATTGTCTGAGAATACAATATCTTTGATAATATAATCTTTTTTATGACTTCTTTTGATTTTAAAAGTAATATCATCAACTGTTTTTTTTTCATATTTAACTAAATGTTTAATTGCTTTTTTTGTATTCATAAAGTCAATAACAAGAATTCCTTCTTTTTTTAGATTTAAGGCCATTGCATTTATGGCTTTTTGTTCATCTTCATTTTTTTCAAAATAACCAAATGATGTAAACAGATTAGTAACTATATCAAAAGTGTTTTGTTTATAGACTTTGCGCATATCCCATACTCCAAATTGCAAGTTTTTATTGCTATTTTTTTTTGCAATTTTTATACTTTTTTTTGATAAATCAATTCCTACAACGTTCATTCCTTTTTTGTTGAAATAAATAGCGTGTCTACCTTTCCCACAAGCAACATCTAGAAGAGTGCTTTTTTTTGGGATTTGCAAATAAGATAATAAGTTATCAATAAAGACTCTTGCTTCTTCCTCATTTCTATCTTTATAAAGTATGTGATAATATGGTGAGTCAAACCAATTTATAAACCAACTCATAATTGTGTATTTAGTTTTTTAGACATTTTTCTGGCGATTAATTATACAATTCAATCATTGAGTCTATAAGTTTTATATTTGAGATACCCTTTGTCTTATTGCTTCATATATAATAATGCCAGCGGCAACTGATACGTTTAAAGAAGCAATTTCTCCTTTCATGGGAATATTAACTTTTATATCACTCATTTTTAAGAATTCTTGTGAGACTCCATCTTCTTCTGAACCCATAATAATAGCAGTTGGCGATGTGTAATCAGCTTTATACATAGTTTCTTCTGTTTTTTCAGTACATGCGACTAATTGGATTCCACTGTCTTTCAAAAATTGTAATGCTAATTTTAAATTCCAAGTGCGACAGAGTGTAATTTTATGAAGTGCTCCAGCTGAGGTTTTCATTGCATCTGCATTAATTGCTGCAGCATTTTGTTCAGGAATTAAGATAGCATTAACACCTGCACATTCAGCTGTTCTAGCAATTGCACCAAAATTTCTTACATCAGTAATTCTATCTAATACTAAGATGAGGGGGGTTTTTCCTTCTTCATATAAAGTAGGTGTCACATCTTCAATATTATAAAAATCAATAGGTGAAATAAAAGCAAAAACTCCTTGATGGTTTTTCTTTGTTAGTCGATTTATTTTTTCTAAGGGGACATGTTTGTAATTGATTCTTTTACGTCGAACTAATTTCCAGAGCTCAGTAAATAAATCATTATGTAGTCCTTTTTGAATAAAAAGTTTGTCTATAGTTTTCCCTGATTTAACAGCTTCAATTATAGTACGAATACCAAAAATATATTTTTGTTTTTCTTTATTCATCAAGTTGTGGTCTTTCGATGATATTTTCTTCAAATTTTATAGAGGAACTACCTCCAGATATTTTAGTAATATCTTTGTCAATCTTGTTAAATTCTTTTGAGGATTTATTGAAATGATTAACTACTGTTCTTATTGTTTTTCCTAAACTATCATGTACTTCTTTATATGTATTTAAGTGATTACTTAGTTTTTCAATATTTTTCATGATTTCATCAATTGATCTTTCTACTTTCATATTATGTAATGCTTTAACTGTAATTTGAAGCATTGGGAATAAACTCATTGGAGATACAATCATAACTTTCTTGGTGTAAGCGTATGAAACCAAATCTTTAGAGTTTATTTTAAGTGAGCCAACCCTACTATTTAGTAAATCTTGATAAAGCCCATCTGCAGGTATGAACATGTATGCATAGTCGGTGGTTTTTTCAGTGGTTCGAATATATTTTGAAGTCTCATCAATTCTTTTTTTGATATCATCCTTAAATGTTTTTTCTAATAATTCAATTTCTGTTTTATCTTCACTTTCAATCATGCGGTTATAATTGTCTAAAGAGAATTTAGCGTCAATTGGGATTATAAAATCGCCAACTTTAACAATAGCATCAACTGCTTCTCCATTATTAAAATGATATTCCATCTGAAAAAGTTCAGGAGGAAGGACATTCGCTAATAGATTTTCAAGTTGAATTTCTCCTAGAATTCCTCTTTGCTTTTGATTACTTAATATTTTCTCGAGTGTTTTCATTTGGTTTGCAAAACCAAGAACTTGCTCATTTGTACCTTTGATTTTTTCAAGCTCTGAGGTTACTTCTTTTATTGCTTTATTCGATGATGCAAGTTGTTTTTGCATGTCTTCTTTTGAGCTTGTTTGGAAATTAGTTATGCCTTTGTTTATAACTAATAGTTTTTCTTCTATTTCTCTTCTGCTTATATTTGAATTATCTGAGATTTCTTTTCTTATCTCTTGAATTTCTTTTCTTAGATTTTCATTAAGAGTTAATAAAAGTTCATTTTCGGTAGCATTAATTTTATCATCTTTTTTGAAATAAATTAATGCAAATCCGCTTACCAATAATATTAAAACGAGATATTCCATAAATCTTTTTGTATGTTATAAAATAAGTACTAAAGTACCAACTTCTACCATCCTATACAAGTCAATTACATCTTTATTTTTCATTCTTATACATCCGTGTGAAGCTGGAGTGCCTAGCCTTCCCTCTTCAGATGTGCCATGAATATAGATATAACGTTTGTACGAATCAATTCCTTCGCCCTTATTTTTGCCTTTTTCTAACCCATCTAGCCATAAGATCCTACTTGTTACATCATCTGTTTTACTTTTTGTTGTATCATTATATATAGTCGCGATGTTTCCATAAAAAATTCGCCCCACCATTCTTCCATTGATAGGAGTTTTATCTCCATATTTTTCTTTTATTTTATGTAGCCCTAGTGGTGTTTTGTTACTTCCATTTTTATTTCCTGTTCCATATTTTGATGATGAGATAATAAAGGAGGTAATTATTTTTTCGTTCTTAATATGATATAATTTTTGCTTTGCAATAGATACAAACAGTAGTTCATTAAAATCCTCGGACATATATTGTTTAGCCTTTTCAATGATGTTTTTTTGAGCAGAAGTGGTTATATTTAAAAGTAAAATTAAAATAATGTTAAAGTATCTGAGCATAAGTTCCAGTCAATGGGTTTTTGATTGTTTTTTAGAAGAATATTGTTTGTTTTTGAAAAGTGTGAGCATCCTAGAAATCCCTTGTGAGCTGATAATGGAGAGGGATGGCTTGTTTTTAAGATATAGTGTTTTTTAGGATCAATTAATGAAGATTTGTTTTGTGCAAAATTTCCCCAGAGCATAAAAATTAATCCATTTTTCATTAATGATAATTTTGATATTGCAAAATCAGTAAAATTTTCCCAGCCAATATTTTTATGTGATCCAGCTTCGTTTTCTCGAACCGTTAATATTGTATTTAATAGAAGCACTCCCTGATTTGCCCAATATTCTAGATTTCCGTTATGAGTTATTGGAATTTGTAAATCTGATTGTAGCTCTTTAAATATGTTAAATAAAGAAGGAGGTATTTTCTTGCCTTTAGGCACAGAAAAGGCAAGGCCATGAGCTTGCCCTTTCCCATGATAAGGGTCTTGACCAATAATTACTATTCTTGTCTTATTAAAAGAAGACAGTTTGAATGCTTTAAAGATATTGTCTTCTGATGGAAAAATGTTATATTTTTTTTTCTCCTGATTAAGCAGCTGGATTAGATTTTTAAATGATTTAGTTTTGAATTTGCTTTTTAAAACAATATCCCAATCATTCTTTATTAGTGGAGCACCGTCTGTCATTTTATTAACATGACAAAGATATAAAGTGCTTTGAAAAAAGCGTTATTTACATGTTAAATTGTGTATTTTTGTCAAAATTAATTTAATATGAGAGTATTAGTATTATTTTGTGTAATAATATTTTCTTTATTATTTATTTCTTCTTGTGGTATTTATAAAGAACCATGTGAAGGAGTGGGAAAGATTGATATTATTAAGCCGAATTCATAAGCTATTTTCTTTGAAATCTGTTTCAAAAATAAGAAAGCCTAAATGGTTAAAAGTAAAGTTGCCAATTGGAAAAGCTTATAGAAATGTGAAAGAAATTACTAAGTCACATAATCTGCATACCATTTGCGAAAGTGGCAATTGTCCTAATATGGGAGAATGCTGGGGAGCAGGTACAGCTACTTTTATGATTTTAGGCAATATTTGCACTCGTTCTTGCGGTTTTTGTAGTGTGAAGACTGGTCGTCCTCTAGCTGTTGATGTTTTAGAGCCAAAAAAGGTCGCTTTATCTATAAAATTAATGAAAGTAAAACATGCTGTTATTACTTCAGTAGACAGGGATGATTTGAAAGATGGAGGTGCCAGTATATGGGTAGAAACGATTAATGAAATAAGAAAGCAAAATCCTGAAACAACTATGGAGACGTTAATTCCTGATTTTAAAGGCAGATTGAAAGATATTCAGCCAATTATTGATGCTGCTCCAGAGGTGGTTTCTCATAATATGGAGACTGTAAGGAGGCTAACAAAGAAGGTGAGAATTCAAGCTAAATATGATCGAAGTCTTGATACTTTAAGATATTTACATGAGGGAGGTATTAAAACTAAATCAGGAGTCATGGTTGGTCTTGGGGAAAAAGAAGAAGAGGTAGTAGAAACTATGTATGATTTACGTGAAGTTGGAGTTTCTATACTTACTATTGGACAGTATTTGCAGCCTACAATTAAGCATTTGCCTGTCGTTGAATTTATTTCTCCTGAGAAATTTGCTAAGTATAAGCAAATAGGTCTTACACTTGGATTTAATCATGTTGAAAGTAGTCCTTTAGTACGATCTTCTTATCATGCAGAACGCCATATTCATTAATAATTCGTTGTTTTTATTTTTTCTTTTATTTATTGTTTTTTTAATCATAAAAGGTATATTTGTATCCTTAAATATTATAATGTAAATTTATTAGATATGAGAAACGGAATTTTACTATTGGTTTTTGGATCTTTGTTAACTGCTAATTTAGCTTTTAGTCAAAGGTGTGAAACTTATGAAGGTTCTTTAGAGAAAGATATTCAAAAACATCCTGAGTTTTATCAAAGCCTTGAGGGTAAAAATGCTGAGCTTAAGTTGCAACATGAAAAAGCTTTAAGTAGACTAATAAATGTGAAAGAAGCAAATAATGACGTAAAAATTATTCCAGTTGTAGTTCATGTTATTCATGATTTAGGGAATGAAAATATTTCTGATGCATCTATTCAAGGAGCTCTTGATATTTTAAATGCAAATATTAATGGTCAGTCTTCTAATTTTTTAAGTAAAACTCCTGATGTTTTTGCTGCTGTTAGAGGAGATGCTAAGTTAGAATTTAGATTAGCAAAGTTGGATCCAAATGGTAATCCTACAACAGGAATTAATAGAGTTAGATCTACTTTGACCGATCAGCCAGATCCTAGAAATGCTGTAAAAGCATTGAGCTATTGGAATTCTTATGAGTATTTTAATATTTGGACGGTTAAAAGATTTTTGCCTCAAGATGATGGGAATACTTTATTGGGGTACGCTCAATTCCCAAATACTGGTCGTATGTCAACTGATGGTGTAGTATTGTTGGCTAGCCAAATGGTTAGTGGAGGAACCCTAACACATGAGACTGGACACTGGCTTGGTTTAAGACATACTTGGGGAGATGCAGATTGTGGTGATGATGGTGTAAAAGATACCCCACCTGCTAGAGCTCCAAATTATGGAGTTAATTTGTCAGATTTTCCATATCATGTTGGAAATATTGGCATTAATGCTGGGTGTTTAGGAGACTCTTTGAATTGGGCCGGAGAGATGTTTGTAAATTACATGGATTATTCAAGTGATGCTGACGTTACTATGTTTACTATAGGACAGACTGCTATTATGGATATTACTTTAGATGGAGCTTATGATGAAGAGACAGGAGTTTCTGAATTAGGATTCAGAGAATACATGTGGTCTGAAGAAAACATTAATAATACTGGAACTGCAGATGGCTATAAAGCCCCCTCTTGTACCCAAGAAGCATCTTTTGTAGTTATGAATGGTAACTCTTCTATTTGTCAGGGGGAATCACTTCTATTTAAAGGTAATAAAACAATGTTTGGAAATGGTAATGTAACTTCTTTCGTGTGGGATTTTGGTGATGGTAGTATTGATAATTCTGGAGAAAATTTCTTATCTCATACCTATACTTCAGCTGAGGATTTTGACGTATCCTTAACCGTTGTTTATAATGAGACTACTGAGGCAAGAGCTTTAAATCTATCTGATTTAGATATAGCTAATGCTTCATCCTATGATTCTATTAGCAGAACTTTAATTGTTCAGGCTCTTACTCAACAAGAATTAATTGATATGGGAGCTACAAATATTCAGCCTCACCAGTTAGATTCTTTAGCAATATATTATGCTCCAAATTATCACTTTTGGAGAGGTGAATTAGAAAAAGTAACTTATGTTGCTTACTATAGTAATGTTTGTACTAGCTCTGTTGTTAAAGAGCGTTTTGTGAAGGTTAGTAATACAACTGCTTCTTCAAATGAGTCTTCTTACGTATACAGTTTTGAAAATGAATCGGATTTAAATGATTCTATTGGGGACTGGGTATTAACACCATCAACAGATGTTGAAAGTCAGTGGAGTTTTAATTCTGGCAATAATACAATTTGGAAATGGGTAAATGGGCCAGCTATTAATGGAGATGCATCAATAAAAGTTAATGGAGAGGATATGTTAGTTGGGGGAGTATCTACCGAAATAGTTTCGAAACCTTATGATTTAAGTGCTTTCACAAGTCCTGCTATTAAATTTTCATGGTCTGGGGCTTCTGTAAATGCATTCCCAGTTAATGCACTTGAGGTTTCTTATTCTGATGATTGTGGTGAATCATGGAAATTGCTTGGAACAATTGCAGCAGAAGAAGCTTCTAATGCTGGCTTGTATGTTGGGAGTTTTTCTCCAGATACTACCCAATGGAATAGTATTATAATGACTTCAACACAACTTAAGAACTCAAATATTAGATTTAAGTTTGATTATATTGTTAATGGGATATCCAACAATTTTTATTTAGATCATATCCAGATTGGAGAACAGGCATCTTTATTGATTCCTGCAAGCAATGTTAATTCAAGACTTTTTGTATTCCCAAATCCAGCTAAAGTAAATACAACTATTACTTTAGAAAATATTTCTGAGAAGAATGTAGAAGTTACGTTAATCAATATCTTAGGTGCTGAGGTTAGTAAATTGTTTTCAGGTGAGGTTGTAACTAAATATTATGAAATCCCTGTTGATTTAAGTGGTCTTGAGAAAGGTCTTTACTTTGTAAAAGTAAGAACTAATGGTGAAGTGCTTATGACAGACAAACTCATCGTAGATTAATTTATAGATTTGACGCATAAAAGAAAAGCTATCATTTTTGATAGCTTTTTTTATTTTGGGTATTTTTTTAGTTGAATAATTCCTTCTGTTAGTACTGCATATGTATTGTGAGTAAGCCAATCACCAAGGTTGATGTATTTTGCTTGATGGTCAACTTCTAATTCTATCGGAGTGTGTCTATGTCCAAAAATATAATAATCAACAGGTTTAAGCTTTTGGTTTTTGATGCAATAACAAAATAGTATTTCCTTTTCTTTAGAAACAAAAGGTGCGTTATGCTTTTTTCTACTGTTATTACTCCATTTATGTGCTAAAGAAAGAGCTAAATTTGGATGCAAACGAGAAAATGCCCATTGGCATATCTTTGAGGTAAATAGTTTTTTTATAAGTTTATATTGTATGTCTCCTTTTCCTAATCCATCTCCATGACTTATAAAGATTTTTTTAGATTGTTCTTCTATTATCATTGATTTATGATGAATTATCATCCCTACCTCTTTTTCAAGATAATCCTTTGCCCATAGATCATGATTGCCTACTAAAAGATGAATTGATGTACCATTATCAGTTAGGGTCGCTAATTTTCCAAGTAGTCTTACAAATCCTTTTGGGACCACTTTTTTGTATTCGAACCAGAAATCAAAAATATCACCTACCAAATAGATTGCTTTTGCATCTTTTTCAATTTTAGTAAGCCAGTTTACAATGCGCTTTTCTCGATTATGGCTTTCTACTCTGTTAGGAATTCCTAAATGAAAATCAGAAGCAAAATATATTTTGTCTTTATTCAAAATTATTTATTTAGCTTATTTCTTAGCAGTTGATTTGTAAGTTTTGGATCAGCTTGTCCTTTTGAAAGCTTCATTACTTCTCCCATAAATAGACCAATAAGGCCTTCTTTTCCGGCCTTATATTCAGCTACTTTCTTTGGGTATTTTGCAATAACTTGTTTAATATATTCATTTAGTGTATTACTACTACTTTCTTGTATCCAATTATTATTTAATGCTATTTCTTCTGCTGATTTTTCTGTTTTTAACATTTCCGGAAACACTTTTGATGTCGCTACAGTATTACTGATTTTTCCATTGTCAACAATTGCAATTAAACCTGCTAATCTTTTAGGTGATATATTAAAGTTACTAATATCAATGGCATTTTCATTTAAATATGATTTAACACTTCCATTAACAAAATTGGCAGCAGATTTGTAGTTTTTTGTAAAGGAGCAAAGATCATTAAAGTAGAGTGCAATTCCTTTTTCGTCAACTAAGATAGTAGCATCATACTTGGATAACCCAAATTCCTTAGTAAACTTTAATAAGAGTGTATTTGGCAAAGGAGGTATTTTTTGCCTTATCATTTCAATATATTTTTCAGCAATAATTATAGGTTGTAAATCAGGTTCAGGAAAATATCTATAATCATTTGCTTCTTCTTTGTGTCTCATAGAAATAGTGTTGTTCTTCATTGCATTAAAACTTCTTGTTTCATGAATAACCTGCTTGCCTTCTTCTAATATTTTTATTTGTCTTTTTATTTCAAATTCAATAGCTCGTTTTACATTTTTGCTTGAATTCATATTCTTTACTTCTACTTTTGTTCCAAATTTTTTTGCTCCTTTTCTCATTACTGAAACATTTGCATCACATCTTAAAGATCCTTCTTCCATATTACCATCACAGATATCTAGATAACGGACTAATTTTCTTATCTCGTTTATATATTGATAAGCTTCATCAGAAGTTTTTATATCGGGTTCTGAAACAATTTCTAATAGAGGTACCCCAGCCCTATTTAAATCAATAAGCGTATGAAAGGGATCTAAATCATGTATAGACTTTCCAGCATCTTCTTCCATGTGAATTCGGTTAATACTTATATTTTTTTCGTTTCCTTTTGCATCATTTATACGAATAGTCCCACCATGGCAAATTGGAGTTTTATCTTGTGTTATTTGATACCCTTTTGGTAAGTCAGCATAAAAATAATTTTTACGAGCATATTCATTTTTTTCTCTAATTTTAGAGCCAACAGCAACTCCTAATTTTACTGCATATTCAATAACTTTTGAATTGCTTTTTGGTAAGGTGCCAGGGTGCCCCAATGAAGTTATTGATGTTTTCGTGTTTGGTTTTGCTCCATAGATGTTTTCATCAGAAGAATATGCTTTTGTCTGTGTAAGTAATTGAGCATGTACTTCAAGCCCAATTACAGCCTCATATTTTTCGTAATTACTCACTATTTAAAAATTATTTTTCCTGAGCTTAACTTTTTGCCATTTTTATTAAGTGAGTAAAAATACAAACCATTAGCTAATTTATCTCTATAAATAGTGTTTTGATTTTGATTTAATTTTTGGTCTCTTATTTTAATTCCTAAGCTATTGTAAATTTTTATATTGTCCGCTTTTGATGTAAATGTAAACGTATTGATTACTGGGTTAGGAAATATATAATTTTGTAAATTTCGTTCAACTATATTAGTTGAATTTGTACTTAGTTCAATAATATATAG
>MDSW01125037.1_pt1 | contig 16275 bp, 14 predicted proteins | sample 811171 | NCBI WGS metagenome assembly MDSW01 (sample SAMN05326641, study PRJNA326480) | marine metagenome | isolation source: seawater | place: Atlantic Ocean: North West | collected 2012
CGGACTATATGGAGACGTACTATTCTTCATCGGATTAGGTTGGTTTTTTTGGGGTGGAGCATCAATGTAATTAAATATTTAGAAATAAATTAATATGTTATCAATTAAATATAAAATTACGCAAAAAGTTGGATTCAAAAAATTATGTAAAGATTTACATCAACAATTTTATATTAAGTGTTTTTCTGGTAAACTATTTCTTATGTCAAATATGATCCCTTATAAAATAAGAAGCTTAGTGTTTTTATGCCTTCTAGCGGTTCTTATGTGCATAAATTACGTAAGCGCAAACGCAGAAACAAAGACTCTGCTTGATGCTAAAAACTTGTTTATAGAGGGAAATTGGCTCGATGCCGCGAAACTAGCAAAAAAGGAGGGGAGTGGCGAGGGCTATGCACTAGCAGCCCAAATTACTTGCTATTATGGAAGATTTTTAGCATCAGATGAAAATAAAGAGAAACTCTTTACTCAGGCAATGAAGCTCGCTGAAAAAGGTGTTGAATTAGCCCCCAAAAGTTCTTTTGCGCATCTCCAAGTAGCCCATGCCATGGGTCGCTACTCACAAACTGTTGGTATATTAGAAGCCCTAACAGAAGGTTATGCTGATCAAATACTAGATTCAGTAAATCAAGCTATCAAGCTCAATCCAAATTATAGCAGAGCGTATGTACTTTTAGGAAACTGGCACGCTGAAATAATAAATAGCGCAGGATTTATGGGGCGAATGATATATGGTGCAAGCGACTCTGAAGCTCTCGCAGCCTATAATAAAGCTGTCCAACTAGACCCTGATAGCCTATTAATTAGAATTGAGTACGCAAGTGGTCTGCTTAAGCTTGATGAAGACTCATACCATCAACTAGCCCTAGCTAACCTTGCAGAAGCGATTTCTATTAGCCCCAAGAATTCTCTTGAGAAAATATTGCTCAAAAAAGCAAAAGAAATGCAATCCACGCTAAAAAATTAATTCTTAACTTGTGCGACTACTTCACCAAGGTCCTCAAAAATTGCATGAATTTTTGATCCACCCTCTATATGAATCGGCTTTGTACAGGTTCCAGTAGTTATAATTTCATCTTTTATTATTGGACTACCCCGTTTTACCGCGTCATTAGCAAGCCAAGCCAATGCGGATAATGGACCCCCATAAGCTGCACTACCTTCACCCGTTTCCTGTATAACACCATTTTTCTTAACCGAAACCTTAACCTTAGCTAAATCAAGTTCCTTCCAACCGTTAACTTTGCACCCCATTACGAAATAACCGGCGCAGCCATTATCTGCAATCAGTTGCGCTGCACCAACATCATTAAAATTAGTTATCCTCGTTTCTGGAAACTCAATAGCAAGAAATAGAGATTCAATTTTTTTAGCTATATTTCTAGAGTTATAACTACCTTTTTTACCATCAAGGTTTTCGGCTATTTTGAAAGCAAACTCTGGCTCCGCACAGGCCATATAAAGCCCATGGTTAGGCACAAAGCTATTTTCACTAAAACAAAATTTATCGAGTAATAAACCCTGAATTGGATGATCTATTCCAATATGGCGTTGTCCCTCTTTACTAGTCGCTGCAATTTTTCTACCAATAACTTGATTTTTAGAAACCTCCGCAAAACAATTTTGTATTGCATAACCTTCATCAAGATTTTTTGGCTGCATATGCAGAGGTATTGAATTAATTACAGTGCCATCTCTCCAGTTATGCCATAAAAGCTCTGCTGCTGCTTCTATATCGAAAGTTAAATTCATTTATGCAACGTCCTGTATTGCACGCCAAACTTTCTCTGAGGTAGCAGGCATATCTATATGCCTCACACCAAGCTCACTCAAGGCATCTACTACTGCATTAATTACTGCTGGGGCAGCGCCCACAGTACCAGCCTCTCCACAGCCCTTTATACCAAAAGGATTGTTTTCACAGGGTATTTCAATGTTTTTAAAACTAAAATTAGGTAAGTCATACGCCCTGGGCATTGTATAATCCATGAACGAACCTGCTAAAAGCTGACCTGTAGAGTCATAAACTGCGTCCTCCATTAGGGCTTGACCTACACCCTGGGCCACACCACCATGAACTTGTCCCTTAACCAACATAGGATTTAGAATCACGCCAAAATCATCAACAATGTTGTAGGATATCAAATTCACTAAACCTGTTACTTTATCAACTTCAACTTCTGCTACATGGCAACCATTAGGAAAAGTCCAATTTTTAACTTTTATTTGCGCATCTGCATCTAGCGATTGTCCAGACTCTCGAGCTTTAGCAGCTATATCTATAAAACTTAAAGATCTATCCGTACCTAAAATACGAAATATTCCATCATCACTATAATCTATATCTTGTGGTGCTGCCTCTAGTGTTTCTGAAGCAATTTTTAAACCATTTTTTATTACCTCATCAGTCGCATCACGAATTGCCCAAGCCTGTGCAGTTAATGAACGAGACCCCCCCGTACCACCACCGCTAGCTATTTGATCAGAATCTCCTTGAATTACTTTAATTTGTGATAATGGAATGTTTAGACGTTTAGATACCATTTGAGCATATGCAGTTTCGTGACCTTGACCTGTGGATTGGGTACCAACTAATACCTCTAAAAGTCCGTCATCTTTGAACTTAATAGCACAGCTTTCATTTTGATCACCTAAGGTAGACTCAATATAGTAAGCAAACCCTATACCCCTTAGCTTACCATTTTTTTGGGATAGTTTTCTTCTATTATCTATGCTGTCCCAATCAGCTCTTTTCAAAGCACTTTCTAAAACTCTTGGAAAATCTCCACTATCATATACTTCTGCAGCGGCAGTACTAAATGGAAGTGATTGTGGTAAGATCATATTCCGACGACGCAATTCAACTCTATCAATATTTAATTCAGCTGCTGCAACATCCATAAGGCGTTCAATAAGGTAAATGGATTCTGGTCTTCCTGCTCCTCGATAGGCATCTACCGGCACGGTGTGGCTATAAACACCTTTAACATTGTAATACAAATTCTTAACATCATAAACGCCAGGTAAAACTTTTAGTGCCGCATCTGTTGGGATATAACCAGCGTAAGTAAATAAATATGCACCCATATTAGCTATTGTTTCAACGTTCATTGCTAAAATATGCCCGTTTTGGTCAAAGCCTAGTTGAGCATGAGAAACATGATCTCTTCCCATAGTATCAGTTAAAAAAGCGTCACTTCTCTCACCGATCCATTTCACTGGTCTACCTAATTTACGGGAAGCCCAAGCTACCATGGCATATTCCGGATATACTGCACCCTTCATGCCAAAACCACCCCCAACATCTGATGTTATGACCCTTACTTTATCTTTACTAACCTTCAAAACATCGTTTGCTATATAATCACGAATAGGCCAAACACCTTGTGTGCCTGTATGTAGTGTCAATTTATCTGAATTTTTATCGTAACTTGCTAGTGCTCCCCTTGGCTCCATTGAAGCAACTACAACCCTATTATTTTTTAGATCAAGTGATACCACATGGGAGCATTCAGCTAATATTGATTGATTTTTTTCTTCGTCTCCATATTCCCAATGAAAAGCTAAATTATCTTTGGCCTCTTCATGGACTAATGGCTGCTGCTTGTCGTATGCATCATCCGTATTCCACACAGGTTCCAAGGGTCTATAATCAATCTCCACTAATTCTGCTGCAGCTTTTGCTTGATCAAGAGTTTCTGCGACCACAAATGCAACACTATCACCAACATGTAGAACTCGATCCTTACAAAGTATTGGATGTCTAGGTAATGGTGCAGCTGTACCATCTATATTAGTCATTGGAACTAATGTTGGCACATGATTTACGTCAGCTTTTTCTAATTCAATACCAGTTATTATATCAATAACCCCCGGAGAAGAAGCTGCCTTTACAGTATCTATGTGCAGGATTTGCGCATGGGCGTGGGGAGAACGAAGGACCCAACCCCATGCCTGCCCCGATAAATTAAGATCGTCTGAAAAACGTCCCTTGCCAATTAAAAAGCGCTCATCTTCAACTCTTTGCACTGATTGACTAAAACCAAATTTTGCCATTATTTGCGTCCTTTGATACACAACAATATTTGTAATAGTGGATTTTAAATTAATTTATTACTTAAGAATAACCTTAAGTTCTAAATCTCGATAGACCCTATTAACCATGGTTATAAATATAATAACTGACTGAGTTCTCTCTAATAGCATCAATAGCCCAAGCTATGAATCGCGTATCAGAATAATATTTTAATAGTTCTACTCAATAACAAAATATAAAATTAGTTGCTATAGGGTATCATTAAAGGAAATATTTTTTACTTCCATGAAGCTAGAAAAAAACCAAATAAACTATTACTTGAATTTACAACCCAAATTGGGAAATGTAGAAAATATAGCACCTGGCGTGTGGTGGATTAGGATGCCTCTTCCTATGCCACTAGACCATATAAATCTATGGCTATTAGATGAAGAAGATGGCTTTACAATTATAGATACAGGAGTGTGTTCTGAGAAAGCAAAAATTGTTTGGCGCTCAGTATTAAAAAAAGTAGTTAAAGATAAGCCGGTCAAACGACTAATTGTTACCCATTGTCACCCAGACCATGTTGGACTTGCAGCATGGCTTACATCCTCTCTTAAAATCCCACTTTATATGCCTCTTACAGAGTGGCTTTATGCAAGAATGCTTGCGCTTGATAATGGTCCAAATTACATGGCAGCATTCGCAGAATTATTTCAATCAACAGGTTGCCCTAAAGACCTTATTGATGAAATAAGAAACTTTCCTCCTCTTTTCTCGCAATACGCAGAAGTGCCGCCGAACGGTATTATTAGGATACAAGAAGGTGAAATTTTAAATATTGGCAAGCGAAAGTGGAGGATAATAATGGGATATGGACATTCACCAGAACATGCCTGCCTTGTTAGCGAAACTGATGGATTATTTATTTCTGGAGATATTGTTTTACCCCGTATAACTCCAAATATAGGAGTATACCCTGATCAACCTGACGCAAATCCCCTAAATGATTATTATTATACTCTCAAGAAATTTTTAAACCTTCCTGCAGACTTAAAGGTTTTACCTTCTCATAATGAACCTTTTACAGGTCTTCACACTCGGATAGCCGAACTGATTAATCACCATGACTCAAGACTTACGATAGTAAGGAAATGTTGCCTAAAACCTGCTACAGCTTGGGAGATAGCAAAAGAGCTATTTAATCGTCGTCCACTAACTTCCCATAATACAGTTTTTGCAATGCCTGAAACACTTGCCCACATAAATGAACTTATCTCAAGAGGCGAAATTACAAAGTCTACCAATAGAAATGGTATTGATATTTACGAAAAAAATTAAAATTAAGCATAATTGCCAATTAGTTTTGTTATAAAGCCCTATTACAAATTTTATAAGGCTATCTGGTTAAAAAATAATTAGATTCCGGGAACTTAAAAACAATGGAAAATTTTACACCAGTATCTGCTCTTACAGGCGGTTTACTCATAGGCTTAGCAGTAGCTATGTTTTTGTTTACACATGGCCGCACAGCAGGTGTCAGTGGTATTTTAATTGGATTATTAACATGGCGTAAATCTGATTATATCTGGCGTATAACGTTCTTCATTGGATTAGTAGTTGGAACATACCTCTACAGATTAATATTTGGTCTTAATGAAGAGATACAGATACAAACTAGTCCCCTTTTATTGGTTATTAGTGGATTGCTGGTAGGCTTAGGAACAGCTATTTCCGGTGGTTGTACAAGCGGGCATGGGGTTTGTGGTATTAGTAGACTCTCACGAAGGTCTATTGTTGCAACTGCTATTTTTATGGCTACAGCGTGTATCACAGTTAATGTAGTCATAAGATTGTGGGGATTTTAATGGGTAAAATTTTTAGTGCACTTTTTGTGGGCTTAGTTTTTGGTTTTGGTCTAGGTCTTTCTCAAATGGTTAATCCACAAAAAATAATTAGTTTTTTTGATTTTGCTGGTTCTTGGGATCCAAGTTTAGCATTCGTAATGATAGGTGCAGTGGCAGTTGGGTTTGTATCTTTCAAGTATATACCTAAACTAAGAAAACCTATATTTACTGAATCTTTTCAACTACCGGAAAAGAAAAATGTCGAATTTAAACTTATATCGGGTGCTGTGATTTTTGGAATTGGTTGGGGAATTTCTGGATTTTGTCCTGGACCAGCAATATCATCAATTTCATATGGCTATCACGAAAGCTGGGTTTTCATCGCTGCTATGATATTTGGTGCTGGATTTGGTAAAATTATGAACAACTACTTTTGGATTAAGGAAAAAACATTATAGAGTTTAATATCTTACGCTAATTTTTGACTTAATTTATTTTTTATTCATCTAATCAAGTGAGTGTAAAGACATAGTAAAAAAGATAGAATTTAAATCATAATTTGCCCCGAAGCATGATCAAACACCTTGAAAACTTGGATAAAGTTAATTACATGCTATGTAAATACAGTTAATTACCGGAATTAATTAAATCATAATATTTTGTTTTTCATGTCGCCTTAAGCTATTGATTAATATTGATTAATTTTAATTATTATCCTTCCCTAGGATATATATTAAGTATATAATTAATTCCTGAGAGGAAAATTTTTTTCATATTAGAAATTGCTTCTACGGGCTTAAGTCGCTAGTTTTAAATTTGAAACATTTGATTGGGGGGTTACCAATGTGTGGAATAGCAGGAATTATGTTCAAGCGCGGTAATGCTGGTGAAGAAACCGGCGCTGCTCTAATTGACATGCTTGGTTGCATCCAACACCGTGGTCCCGATTCTACGGGCTTTGCACTATATGGCAATGACCATAGTGGAGAACTAAAATTAAGATTTCATTTGAGTTCTGGAGCAGAGCCAAGCGTATCTATAAAATCCATAAAGGACGCTCTAAATGAACATTCTGCAACTTTAATAGAGGATGAACATATAGGAGAGAACTATCGAGCAACTGTGGACTTCACAGGAGACCTCCAGCGTTTTGCTTATGCTATGGAACATGCTTCTCCAAACGCCACAGTGTTATCCATCGGTGAAAAACTAGATATAGTTAAGGATGTAGGCGGAGCAAAAGATGTAGATGACCGATATGACGTTGGAGCGTTCACGGGCACCCACGGTCTCGGACACGTTAGACTTGCGACAGAATCTGATGTAAAGCCAGAAGCAGCCCACCCATTCTGGGCAACAGGATTTTCTGATGTTGCAATTGTGCATAATGGGCAAATTACTAATTATTGGAAAATGCGACGTCGTTTGGAACGGCGTAGTTTTGAGTTTAGAACTGATAACGATAGTGAACTAATAGCTGTATACCTTGCTGACAAAATGGCACAAGGAACTCCACTTAAAGAAGCCCTTGAAACATCAATTGATGACTTGGATGGAACATTCTCGTTTTTGGTTTCAACTAAAGATGAAATTGGATATGCAAAAGATAATTTAGCCGCTAAGCCAATGATTATGTATGAAAATGACGATATTATTGCTATTGCCTCTGAAGAGGTATCATTGAACCGCTTGTTTCCAGGACAAGCTTTAAACACACATGAACCACCGCCAGGGAGTTTTGCTACATGGTCCAGATCGACCTAGCCAAAGACTCGGTACGTGAAGCTAATGAGAAGATTCGCGAACTGGGCGCTAAAGGCGAAGATATAGATGTCATTAACCCCGATGCCAGACACCATATAGGCGTAGGGCTAACAGAAGCTGTTACTGTCCGAGTTCGTGGCTCTGCAGGCTATTTCTGTGCCGGACTTACAGATAAAGCTAACTTCGATATAGAGGCAAATGTTGGCTGGGGTGTTGGCGATAATATGTATACAGGTTCAGTTGTTGTCAGAGGAAATGCCGGAGCAATCCCAGGCGTTGCAATTCGTGGGGCTGAGATAGTAATACATGGAAATATGGGTTCTCGCGCTGGACAGGTAATGAAAGAGGGAACTCTATGCTGTGTTGGAAATGCTAACTTCATGGCAGGTTATATGATGTATGGGGGTCGGATAATAATTTTAGGAGATTCTGGTGAACGAGTTGGTGAGGATATGTCTGCTGGTGAAATTTTTGTAGCCGGCGATGTCGCTTCTCTCGGTTCTGACGCCAAACAAACAGACCTAGGTTCAGAAGAAGATCAGGATATCAGAGAATTTCTTGATAAATATAAAATCAATTTCTCTGGGAGCCTCAAAAAAATTGTGAATGCAGGAACAAAACTTCGTTATGCTAAGAGTGAGGAACAAGTTAGAAGTATCCCATTTTTTACCTTTTCAGGTAATTCTGAATACTGGAATCCAAAAATCCAGGAAGATATCCATATAAAGTCACAAATAGGAAGATATAGAGTAAGGGGTTACGGAGGAGCGAGACCGCTTCCTCACTTTAACGACATCTCCTTCCGCAAAGACCTCTCCCACGTGGGTGATGAACCAGATGTAATTTCTAAGGTTGAGCTCAAAACAGAAGTTGGGGGAATGTATGGCGCATCTCCCTTGAAATTATCAATGCCCGTTATGATAGCGCCAATGAGTTATGGGGCACTTAGTCGGTCAACAAAGCAAGCAATTGCTATGGCTTCTGCTATGTCAAACATTGCTGAAAATACTGGTGAAGGTGGCATGTCAGATGCTCAGCGAGATGCCGCTGATCAGCTAGTTTTCCAAATGTTAGGAGGTAGGCTAGGTTGGAACATCCATGACATGCAGCGAGCTGATGGATTAGAGATATATATTTCTCAGGGAGCAAAACCTGGTTTTGGTGGTCAATTAATGGCTAAAAAGGTAACCAAAGAACTTGCTACTATTCGTGGAATTCCGGAAGGTATAGATTTACGCTCTCCATCAAGACATCCTGATATTCTTGGCGCAGATGATCTAGTAATCAAAGTAGAAGAATTACGAGAAGCAACAGGATATCGTGTCCCTGTAAGTGTTAAGTTGGGTGCTGGTCGAGTCAGGGATGACATTAAAATAGCTTATAAAGACGGTTTCGACTTTGTAGAATTAGATGGCATGCAGGGATCAACTGGTGCGGGTGGAGCAGAAGTAGCAGAATATGTTGGAATTCCTACAATAGCTGCAATCTCTGAAGCTCTAGAAGCTTTGGAAGAAATAGATGCTGCCGGTAAGCTTGAAATAATACTTATGGGCGGTATGCGTGACGGTATAGATGTTGTGAAATCTCTGGCTCTTGGGGCCCATGCTGCAGCAGTTGGAACTTCTGTACTTATTGCTGGGGGCTGCATTGCCTGTATGCAATGCCACGTTGGACAATGCGTAACAGGTATTGCAACTCAAGACCCAGAACATGAGAAACGCTATAAGCCTGAAGTAGAAGCGAAAAATATTCATAGATATTTAGAGGGACTGCGTTGGCAAATTGCTGCACTTACTCATGCTCTTGGACACAAAAGTGTTCACGACCTTGGTCGTAGCGACTTAGTAGCCTTAACTCCTGAGGCTGCAGAAATGACAAAATTACCGTATGCACCTGAATACAGAGAACGTGAGGGTGCACTAAGGGCAAGAGTGAGCTGAAGATGCCTATAGATAGAAATAAAAATAATACAAACGGACCTAGACCATTAATGGCAGAAATGCCTGATGATACTAGTGACATCCACTTTGTACCTGCACCATGTCAAATTGCTTGCCCGGTTGGTACAGATGCACCTTCATATATTGCCCACATTTGGGATGGCGAATATGAAAAAGCTTACGAAGCAATTACTGCTACCAATCCATTTAGCTCAATATGTGGTCGCGTGTGTGATGCTCCGTGTGAACCTGCCTGCAGACGTACAGATTCTGACGGTCCAGTACAAATTCGCAACTTAAAGCGCTTCGTAATGGATAAGGTAGGACATGATTATGATCCACCCCCACTCCCAGTAACACAAAAAGAAACAGTAGCAGTTGTGGGCTCAGGTCCTGCAGGTATGGTTGCAGTCCACGATCTTTGCGAAGCCGGCTTTGAAGTTCATCTTTATGAAATGACTGATCGCCTGGGTGGAATGATGATATGGGGAATCCCTGCTTTTCGTTTACCACAACATATTATTCAGGAAGATATAGATAGACTCACTAGTAGGTGTCCAGGCTTAAAGGTTCATCTGAATACTGCGCTTGGTAAAGATGTCACACTTGAAGAATTGAAAGAAAGACATGATGCAATAATTTTAGCAATAGGATCTTGGTGGGGTAAAAAAATGAATATCCCAGGAGAGGAAGATGAACGAGTTATTGATGGTGTCCAGTTCTTACGAGATATAAATGCTGGAGCTCGCCCAGAAATGCCGGAAACTGTTGTGGTTATTGGTGGTGGTGATGTTGCAATGGACGCATGTCGAGCAGCGCTACGTCTTCCGGGATGTGAGAAGGTCAAAGTAGTTTATCGTCGTGGGTCAGAGGATATTCCTGCAAGAAAAATAGAACTCGAAGGGGCAATCGAGGAGGGGATAGAGTTTATATATAATACCCAACAAGTTTCTATTGAGCTAACTAATTCAGGGCTTGACCTTAATTGCGTCACAACCAAGGCAGGTCCTCCAGATGAAGACGGCCGTAGAAGTCCATTACTCGTTGAAGGTTCTGATCATTCAATAGCTTGCGGAATGGTGATTGCAGCTGTTGGTCAAGAGGGAAAATGTGATCATCTTGATAATAAAGGAATGATGCTTAAAGATCGTGTTATTACTAGTTGGGATAGCATGCGCACAGAAGATCCCAAAGTTTTTGCTGCTGGAGATGGTGCATTTGGGGGATCTACAATTGTAATGGCAATGAGTCATGGTCAACGTGTTGCCTATTATGTTAAAGCATTTTTAGAAGGTCGGGATGATCCCCTTCCATATCGAACTCCATTTAAAACCCGCCGAGTCCCTGTTGCTCAAGATCAACTCTGGGAAAAACTCCCCGTTCAAGAACCAGTTTTTCACGGTGTCGGTGAAAACCCTGTAGAATTTCCAGAAATTGAAGATACTTATGGAAGAGAAGATGCCCTTAAAGAAGCAGCTCGTTGTTATCGTTGTGATGCTGAAACTGGAAGTACAGATTATGCGGTAAAACACAGAGAAGATATTTTTACTATGGCCCGTACCAATCCACTGGACCATAATAAACTCCGTTCCACTCTAAGAGAACGACTTAGCTCACGAGCAAATCCATTTCCCGAACAACGGCAAGCAACATTGGATGATTTAGCATTTCTTCCTGCAAACCTCTCAAGACTAGTGATTGACCCTTATAGGGAAGCCTGCAGTACTAAAACAGAATTGGGGTCTGGGAAAATGTCTCTAGCCAGCCCATTTTTAGTGACAGGATTCGATCATGCTGAAAATGATATTAAACGGGATGTCAGTAAAGGTCTGTTATCTGCTAAATGTGGCTATTTAGGCGTCCAGCCTCTAAATAATGATGTACCTTGGCTTCAATTAGTAATACCGGGTCAAATAGAGCCAAGTAATAAAGCAAGTGCACTAATTTATGCTGTTGGTCATCAATTCAAGCCAGTAAATATAAAACGTCTTAAAGATGATCAACTTCTTGGAATGTCTTTGTCATCATCTAATACACTAAAGGAAGCCATACCTTACGCCCTTGAAAATAATTTTGATGTCTTAGTTCTAGATGCAACAGGAGCACTAGGGTCTCCTTGGAGTGAGCTGAAAGGTACTCCCGACTTATCAATTATCAGGGATGCAATTAGAATCCTAAGAGATCTGGATAGAGAAGAAGAAATAGATCTAATATATTTTGGTGGAATTCGATCAGGAACTGATGCTGCCAAGGTAATTGGCTTAGGAGGAAAGGCTGTAGTTTATGGAGCCGTAGCAGGTCTTGCTGCAGGCGGCCAAATAACAGAGCAACATGGAATGCACTTTGAAGCTGACCGCACCAGTGAAGACAGGAGTGAGGGTGTTGCTGCCATACTTAAGGCTTGCGCAAACGAAGCCTCAATGATGGCACGTTGCACAGGTAAAACAAATTTGATGAATATAGAACCAGAGGACATGCGAGCCATCAGTAAGGCAACATCTGTCGCTACTGGAATACCTATAGCCGGGAATATAGAATAAAGGCTAAAACTTTTTTAACTTAAGTTATCTATAAATAATTCTATCAGCAAGATTAGTCTATTCTATTGACTGAGCTCGTATTATGTTTTCTTGGGGATTTAAATTACTTTGCTCTGAACCATTAGCTCTTGGAGACATAACTATTACAACCGTTGCACCTCCTAAAGTTCGACTTTCTATCTGAATATTAGCTATACGGTGATCTCGAGCAAATGCCAATATACTTATGTCAGTCTGGACACTTGTAATATGCTTCCAGCCAAATCTTGGCATTTCTTGCAAATATCGAGCAAATGCATCGCTAGCTGAATCTGATATTGAGATGACTAGTCTTCCCGTCCAATAGTCCCCGCCTCCAAGTACTAGGCTACGGTCAACATCTAATCTGGAACCTTTAGGTATAGGAATATCAGTAATAGGTTGAAAAGTTTGTAAAACAGACTTTTCAGCGTCTGTCTCACTTGGAGCATTACTTTGTGGTAATTGTGGCAAAGAACCGCAAGCCGTCACAAAGCATGTGATGACTAAAGCACAAAGAACAAAATTAGGTCTAAAAAAACCGAATCGATATTCCATAACTAAGTTTAACAGTTAAAATCTAGTTAGGACAAGTTTTAGGGTAATGCTATTATGATTGAGAAAGGTTTGATACCTGTTGTAAGTGCTATTAATTCAACAGCATTAGTAATATTATAGATTACCTAGGTGTTTAGCTCTTTCTCCATTAAGGGAGAAGCATCACACTGGATTAAGCGTATCAAACCGGTCTGTGATAAACTTCTTGGTATCTTTCAGAAAGGCTACATCAGATCCTTCGGCTACTTCGAGTTTATGATCAACCTCCAGCAGCGCTTTTTTGATAGTCATCCATGGAACGGTTACATCCTTAGTGAGAATCCTGTCCTTCAACCAACCCCCCAAAACCGACAATTTATTTGGGGCAAGTATATCGGGGCGCTCAAAATACATTATCCGATATGCGAACTCTGCTAATCGATCATCCTGTATCTGTTTGACCAACCCTTCTCGGTCCTTCCATTCCGCTTCATGAAATTCATTCATTAGTGTTTCATCTAATCTACTCGGGAAACCATCATACATTCGCTTCTCCGCATAACGAGAGACAACGCGATCAGCATACCTAAGCGCTAAAGCTTCCCCCACGCGCTGCCTAAAGTTCCTATCATTTCTAATACATTCCGCACGGGAATTCCTCTCTTCTTCAGAAATGTCCAATGCTTGTCTTCCTTCTGGCGCATATTCAGCGGGCATCATGATGGGCAGCTTATTAGTTGTTAACGTACGAATAACCTTTGGGCTTGCATTAAGTACGTCGACCAGTTGCTCAACAGATAATGAGCAATAATCGTTTGGGTCAAAATTGAGATCAAAAACAGCCATCTGGCTATTGATTTTTGGATTTGTGCCACAGTACGTAACCAACCATGAGTAGGTCTTGCTAAAGTAGCGCTCAGTCATTGCAAAGCATAGCTGACTTGTCACATATTCAGCAACATCACTTTTATAAACCGAACGATACATAGCTTTCCATATATCTGGAGCACGATCTTTTGCTAACTGAGCCAAATAAATCGTAGCCTCTACATCGGCCAAAGCCTCATGCGCATAGTCATGGTTATGACCATTAGCAGGAGCTAATTGTGGCAAGCGAAATGTCTCCTTACCTTTGGCATCAGTGGGGACAGAAATAGTGTTTGGTTGGTAAATGCTTACCGCATGCATAATACGCATGACATCGGAGCGTTGATTCCCATTTGTGTTCGTAAGATATATAGGCTGGAGTGTCTGAAAAAATGCCTGCCTTAAAACCTCCTCATCAAATGCAAGTGAGTTGTAACCAACAATAATTGCAGGGCTCCATGAAATGAGCTTCTTTCGTATTTGCTGAAAGGCCTCGTAGTGGGAAGGAAGTTGTGGGTCAACCAACATCTCTGGTGATATTTTTGTAACAAGCATTGCACCTGGTGAAGGGATAATGTGGGGTAACAAACGACATCGTATGTTAAAACGCTCAAGTTCGTTTAAATTTTCATCCGTTTTGATAGCGGCAAACTGGAGAACTTGAGCAAAAGCAGTCTCAATACCAGTGGTTTCGGTGTCATAAAAAATATAGTCCATTAGAAAACCGTCTCCGTTTAGAATATCCTTGTATCGGTTAAGGACATTTTATCCGATGTCGCTTTATACAAAATCATGTTTCTATCTAGGATATCATCGGTCATTAATACCAAAGATTTATTGGGACAGGCATAGGGGTTTATTTTTTCCAGCATCTCAACTGACTCCAACTCTTTCCCTTTACCTAGATGTTTAGCAATTATAGCGAGAGCGATTGCTGAAGAACGACTTATTCCTGCATGACAGTGTATCAGCAGGGAACCATCACCGATTTCATCTGCAAAGGTAAGTGCCCGTTGTATATGAATTTCTTGAGGTTCTATAAAGTCATCTATGGGTTCACAGATATCGTCAAATCGTAAGACTAGTTGTTCAGGTGGGCTATAGTCCATCCTTAGAGGTGCTTCTATAGTGCTATTTTCTATTGTTATCACACCATCATAAATTGAGAGATCCGCTTCTCTTGCTGCACCTAAAGTAGAAATTTGAATAGATGGTGTCATATAGTACAATCTAGCACGAGGATTAGGTCCTCGTCCAATAACTCTATGAGTTCCTTTAATTTTTCTTTGGTGGACAGGGTTTTAGTTGTCCTCTTTTTCAAAGGATCCAAAAGATATTTTCTGGGCAAATGGAGAATTTAGAACATCCAGCGTATAGTTAATATATCGTCTGTATCTCCCTTCATTAACGGTGGTTGTGGCTTGGCAATTACATCTTCCTGGCTCTTTTCAGCAGTTCTCTCGACCAATTCTACATCGTGTTTTTCTAACATTGGAATTTGAGAATCCTTTGGCAAACCAAATACAAATACCGCAAGTTATTCCAGGGATATTTCTGTAATTTTTATATTCGTTGGCATATCATATTAAACATATTAAGCCCATTAGGAAAATTAGGTTATGATTTTACATAAAAAAAAATTTATTTATCTCTTAATACTTATACTAATATTCCTATTTACCTTAGATTCTGAAAATATAAATGCGTCCGAATGCAATCTAGATTCAGGTTTTGTAAAAAATAATGAAGCTTTGTTACTAATAACTCTTATGTCAGAAGAAGAATTAAAATTTTGTGACATTAATTTAGAAAAGGCAGAATATTTATCTGAATTAGTAAGTGATGAAAAAAAAGAACTTGCCCTCACAAGTATAATTGATCACTGGATAGTAAATGGGAATTTGGATAAAGCCGAAAAATTAACCACTAAACATTCTTCAGAAATAAAGGATAATATTAAAGAAATTATCTGGATGAGTATAATTGATCAGTGGTTAGAAAAGGGAAATTTGGATAAAGCTAAAAAATTGGCTGCAGAATTAAGTGATCAAAATAAAAAAATGTTTTTAATGATTATAGAGAATATGTGAAGGAATTAGCCTAAATAAGTTAGGTTATTAGAGAGATATATATTTATAGGAAAATATCCTAAAAAAGGTGAACACCCTAACTTATAGGTTTCACTATTCATTTGTTTCTTTTGTAATATTTTAATGTAAATAACGTATTTCTCCATGATTTAGTCTCCTTACAAAGTTAATTAACCAACAACCGCTTTGTAAGCATCCTTAATGAAATATTGTTTATCTCCTTGTTTATGAAGTTCTTTTTTTAGGGTTAGTAGTATCAGGAATAAATGATCCCAATTTCTCATTTGACTTTTCTAAGTCATTTAAAAGGTTTGACTCAGACCAAGATAAATTATCTGCATTTCTATGAGATTTGATTTCTTTATTAATTTTCTCAAGACCAATTTTATCCGCTTGCCACATTGGACCTCCTCTATGAGCAGGAAAACCATATCCATTGATATAGCATACATCAATGTCTGAGGCTCTAAATGCATGTCCTTCTTCTAAAATTCGGGTGCCTTCATTAATAAGGGCTCCATGTAGACGAGATAAAATTTCATCTTCACTAATTTCTCTAGGGTTTATTCCTTTCTCTTTTCTTACATCCTCAATAATTTGTAAAACCTCAGGATCAGACTCTCTTTTTCTAGTTTGAGGATCATATTTATAAAA
>MDSW01220227.1_pt1 | contig 16274 bp, 14 predicted proteins | sample 811171 | NCBI WGS metagenome assembly MDSW01 (sample SAMN05326641, study PRJNA326480) | marine metagenome | isolation source: seawater | place: Atlantic Ocean: North West | collected 2012
AGTTATCTTCAACAAATGTGAGTTTAGGAAGAAACTTAATATCTAGCCTTTTAGACAGCGCCTTTCTAACAAGATGTGAGTATTCCGTCAAGATTTTTACTGTTTCTTTAGTGTCTACCCCACCTAGTGGAATAATGTAAACTCTTGCTGTTTTAAGATCAGGTGTCATTCTTACCTCTGTAACGGTAACTAATTTAGAGTTTATTGATGGAATTTTTGCTTCATTTCTTAAGAAAAGTTCGCCTAGATTTTGTTTAACTAATTCACCAACTCTAAGTTGTCTCTGACTGAATATTTTTTGTGAAAATTGGTTGTTCATATCTAAATGGATCTCCTAATTTCCTCTGATATATAAGACTCGATCACGTCTTTTTCTTTAAAATCTATAAAGTCTTTAATACTTATACCGCATTCAAAACCAGTCCCAACTTCTTTTACTTGGTCTTTTTCTCTAAAGATTGTAAGGATTTCACCATTAAAAACTACTACTCCATCTCTAATAATTCTTGCTTTTGATTTACTTTTTATTTCTCCACTAATAACTTTAGAGCCTGCGATCTTTCCTGCGCTTGAAACTTTAAAGATTTTTTTAATCTCTGCGCTTCCTAGAATAGTTTCTTTAATATCTGGTTCAAGAAGTCCTGATAACGACTTTTCTACAAATTCTAAAGCTTCATAGATTATATTAAAAAACTTTATTTGTATTTTTTGATCATCAGCTAATTTTTTTGCCTCTCGATTAGGTTTAACATTAAATCCAATTAATAGAGCATTTGAAGCTTTTGCTAAAGAAACGTCTGTTTCATTAATCATGCCTATATCAGATAGTATAATTTTTGCCTCTACCTCGTTGTGCTCGATTTTATTAATAGCCATTTTCAAAGCTTCGCTAGATCCTTGCACATCTGATTTTATTATGATGTTTAATTCATCTTTGTTTTTAACTTTGTCAAATAAAGTTGTTTTATCTTTAGCCAAAAAGTTATTTTTCACTTTATTGATTTTCTTAAATTCTGCCATTTCTTTTGCTTCATCTTCATCTTTAGTCACAATAAACTCTGCACCTGCGTAAGCTGTACTATTCATACCTAAAATCTCTACTGGCATTGAAGGAAGAGCTTCTTCAATATTTTTACCCTCATGGTTTATCATTGCTCTAATTTTTCCTAAAGTATCTCCACAAATAAAGTGATCGCCCTTTTTTAATTTCCCATTGCTTATTAAAATTGTTGATACAGGTCCTTTTCCTTTATCAATTTTGGACTCAATAACAACACCTTTTGCACTTTCCGAGAATGAGGCTTTTAAGTCTAAAATTTCTGACTGAAGTAATATGGCTTCTTTAAGTTTATCTAAGTTAATTTTTTTTAATGCTGAAACTTCAACAAAAAGTGTATCACCACTTAAATCTTCTGCGATCAGTTCGAATTGCATCATTTCATTTTTAATTTTGCTAATATTCTTCTCTGGTAAATCGCATTTGTTTATAGCTACAATAATTGGAACTTTAGCCGCTTTTGCATGCTTTATAGCTTCTATTGTTTGAGGTTTAATTCCATCATCAGCTGCTACTACTAGAACAACAATGTCTGTAATCTTTGATCCTCTTGCTCTCATTTCAGTAAAAGCTGCATGACCTGGTGTATCAATAAATGTAATTAATTTTTCGTTGTCCGTTTTTACTTGGTAGGCTCCAATATGTTGAGTAATCCCCCCATGTTCACCTGATACAACATCAGAATCCCTTAGTGAGTCTAATAATGATGTTTTTCCATGATCAACATGACCCATTATTGTTACCACTGGAGGCCTGTTTTTAATATCACCTGTAAGACTTTCTTTTATTTTTCCTGCTTGAATTAATGATTTATCCTCAATAATTGGTTGGTGCCCGAATTCTTTAACAATATATTCTGCCGTATCCTTGTCTATATTATGGTTTATAGTAGCAACAACTTTCATATTAAACAAAAACTTGATTATGTCACTTGATTTCTCTGCCATTCGGTTTGATAATTCTTGAATAGTAATTTGTTCTGGTATTTTTACCTCTCGAATTACTTTTTTAAATTCCTTTTTATCTTCATCGCCGGGTTTATTTTTTTTTTCTTTCAATCTTGCTCTTTTAACAGATGCAAGGCTTCTTTGTTTAATTTCGATTTCCTCGACATTTAGGGCCCTTGAGACAGTTAATTTAAAATCTCTTTTGTCTACAGGTCCTTTCAATTTGAGTTTGCTTTTTCCTGCTGGCTTATTGTCTTTTTTTATGAAATCTTTTGTAGTTTGCTGTTCTATAAACTTTCTTGTAAAATTTTTTTTCTTTAAATCTTTGTTAGGATTAATTTTTGGAGCAGAACTTCCCCTATTAAAGGGTTTATTTAGTCTTAAAGGTTTTTTTTTCTCTACAGAAAACGTTTTTTTACCAGAAGTTTTAAAGGCGCTTGTGTCGATTTTCTTTTTTAAAGTTGAAGATATAGTAAGAGTTTTCTTTTTGTCTTTATCCATAACATTATTTATAAGCTATCTCTCTAGCCGCCATAATTAAGTCATCAGCCTCTTTACGTGATAACGAGAATTCTTCAAGATAACCATCAATTCTTATTTTTTTTCCTTTTATTTCGTCAAATCCTCCTATTAATTCGTCAGAAGACAGATCCGCAAATTCCGTAATTTTTTTAATATTTTTTTGGCCAAGTATTACAAGCATACCCTGGGTCATGCCTTTTAAATTAATGAGTTTGTCATCAACGCCTAATTCTTTAAGCTTGCTAGCAACAGCTTCCTTTTGTTTATCGAGCGTCTCTTTTGATCTGCTTATAAGTTCTTTAGCAGTTTCTTCATCTATTGCTTCAATTTTTGCGATTTTTTCTGGTGAGGATTGAGCAATTTCTTCAATTGATGTAAAGCCTTCTGAAACTAACAGTTGTCCCAAAGTTTCATCAACCTCAAGATTTTTTATTAGATTTTCAGTTCTTTCCTTAAATTCTGTCTGTCTTCTTTCAGAGTCTTCTTTGTCTGTAAGGATATCTATTTCAAAATTTGTTAATTTAGATGCTAACCTTACGTTTTGTCCTCTTCGACCAATAGCTTTACTTAAATTTTCCTCTGTTAAAATAATATCTATTCTTTTATTATCTTGATCTATTAAAACTTTTTGTATTTCTGCAGGCGATAATGACTCTGAAATTAAAGTTGGTAGATCTTCTGTCCATTTTATAATATCAATTTTTTCTCCATGTAGTTCGTTTACTATAGTTTGAACTCTACTTCCCCTCATACCTACGCAAGCTCCAACCGGATCAATAGAAGAGTCCTGAGAATGAACGCAAATTTTTGCCCTGCTACCTGGATCTCTTGCGACTGATTTGATTTCAATTGTTCCTTCATAAATTTCTGGAACTTCTTGAAAAAAGAGTCTTGCTAAAAATTGCGGATGAGCTCTTGAAAGAAAAATTTGGTGTCCTTTGAGTTCTTTTTTTACCTCGTAACAATATGCTTTCACTCTATCACCTGTTTTTAATATTTCTCTTGGTATAAGTTCATCTTTTTTTATTACACCTTCAGCTTTTCCAAGATCAACTATTACATTTCCATATTCTAATCTTTTAATTATACCACTTAAGATTTGGCCTTGCTTATCTATAAAATCTTCGTATTGTCTATTTTTTTCAGCTTCTCTGACACGGCTACTGATTACTTGCTTAGCGCTTTGAGCTGCTATTCGTCCGAAATCAATTTGTGGAAGTTCTTCATAAACTTTTTCACCTATTTTTAGACTCTCATTGTCTGGGTAAAGTTTCTTTGCATTATCAAGAGTTGTTTCTCTTGCATAATCTTCAACATTTTCCACTATAGTTAAAACTTTTTGAATTTTTATCTCACCGTTCTCTCTGTTTATAATAACTTCAATATCATTATCATTTCCGAATTTAGTTAACGCTGCTTTTTGTATAGCACTTTCCATTGATCCCAATACAAGTTCTTTATCAATCGATTTTTCATTAGCCACAGCTTCGACGATCCGCAAAAGTTCTAATTTATCTAGTCCTCTATTAAGCATTTTACTTCTCCTAAAAAAAAATGGGCTACTGCCCATTTTGAAATTCAATAGTATTAACTTCTTTTAAAAGAAAATTACGATTTTTTCAAGATCACAATTTAAATAAATCTGCTTTATCAGTTTTTTCCCAAGAAAACTCCCCAGAATTTGTAGGTTTTCTTCCAAAGTGTCCGTATGCAGATGTTGTTTGATAAATCGGATTATTAAGTTTCAACATTTCTCTAATTCCTCTTGGAGATAGATCAAAATTTTCATTGATCGTTTTCAAAACTTTATTAGCTTTTTCATCATTGTCATCAGTTAATTTGACCAATATAGAAAGTGGTTTAGAGACTCCAATAGCATAGGCTATTTGAATTAAGCATCTGTCAGACAATCCTGATGCTACAACATTTTTTGCCAAGTATCTTGCAGCATACGCAGCAGATCTATCAACTTTAGTTGGATCCTTTCCTGAAAAAGCACCACCACCATGTGGCGCAGACCCACCATATGTATCTACAATAATTTTTCTTCCCGTAAGACCTGTGTCTCCATCTGGTCCACCGATTATAAATTGACCAGTCGGGTTGATATAAATTTCATTCGGATCAAGATCTTTAAGTAAATTTGATGGTATCGATTTATTGATATAAGGAATAACTAAATCTTTAACTTGCTTTTGATTTAGATCTTTAGAATGTTGTGTCGATATAACTACCGAGGTAACCTTAGTGGGTTTGTTGTTCTCATATAACATTGTTACTTGGCTCTTATTATCAGGCTCTATTCCAGCTAATAATCCATCTTTCCTATCTTGAGCCATTAACCTTAATATTTTATGTGAAAAATGTATTGGTGCAGGCATCAGTTCGTCTGTTTCATTGCACGCATAGCCGAACATGAGTCCTTGATCGCCAGCCCCTTCATCTTTATTGTCCTTAGAGTCCACTCCCATCGCAATATCAGTTGATTGGGAGTGTAAAAAGCTTTCAATTTTTACAGTTTTCCAACTGAAGCCTTGTTGGTCATAACCTATTTCTTTTATACAGTCTTTTACTTTACTAATGAGTTCTTCTTTATCTAAATCTGGACCTCTAGTTTCACCCGCTAATATAACTCTGTTTGTCGTTGTTAAGGTTTCACAAGCGACCCTCGAGAATGGATCTTTTGTTAGATAAGAGTCCACAACCATATCAGAAATTCTATCGCTTACTTTATCTGGGTGACCTTCTGAAACAGACTCACTGGTAAATAAATAACTATTTTTTTTCATTTTTATTAATATTAAATTTAAAGAATAAAACATATGTAATTAAAAGGAGAAAAAATATCAAATCATTTTTATTCTTATTTTTACTTTCAATCAATGGTACGTTAAACTCAATATTACCTTTTTCGTTATTGCTGAGTTTTTTTACAACTTGGCCTTTATTATTAATTACTGCACTAATACCCTTATTTGCTGACCTAATTAAATATGAGTTTTTTTCCACTGCTCTAAATATAGCCTTAGAAAAATGTTGATGAGGTCCTATTGAGTTGCCGAACCAACCATCTTCAGAGATATTTATTATTAAATTAGTTTTTTTATTAGACTTTTGTATTAGATTGGTAAATATAACTTCGTAACAGATCAGTGGTAAAATATTGAGTTTATCAATAACTAAATTTTCTTGTTTTTTTCCTTTTAAAAAAGAACCGTACCCCTCTGTAATTTTTTTTAAACCGAAATTATAAAAAAAGTTTTCAAATGGTAAAAATTCACCGAAAGGAACGAGTTTCTGTTTTTTGTATTCTTTAATTATTTCTAGTTTAGAGTTTACTATGATTAGACTATTATAAACTCCTTTTTTATTCTCATCAAAACGATTTATTCCGAATAATATTAAATGATCTGAGTTGAAATATTTTGAAAATAGAGTTTTTAAAAATAATATTTCTTTATAGTTGTACCCACTAAATACACCCTCTGGCCAGACAAATAATGTTTTAATATTACCTTTAGGTTCACTATATCTAATTAATTTTTCTGCCCTTTCATAGATTTCATCCTTACTTAAACCGTATTTTAAATTAAAATTTGGTGAGATTACTTTAATATAAAATCTTTCATTGACAGTTTCTAAAAATTTTTGATTTTGATTAATTGTGTGGTTTCCAAATATATAAGATAAGAAAAAAAATAATGGAATTAAGCAGATAGAAAAAACTTTCTTATTGAAGCTTAGGTTTGTAAAGAAAATTGCCGGTATCATAAATAGCGTCAAAATAATTAAATTAAAAGAAAATAAACCCAATATGTTTAGAGATTGTATGATCTCATCGCTCCAAGAAAAACTATAACCCCATAAATTCCATGGAAACCCAGTAAAGATTTTTGACCGAATATAATCAGATAAAGATAGTCCAGCTATAAAAAGCAGAACTGAGTGTAAATTAAAATTTAGATACGGGCCAATAATTACAGTTACGAGTGAAAAAAAAAGACTTAAAATTAATGGAACCAAAACTAATCCAAAAGGAATTAAAATTTTGAAATTTTCGTCAAAAGTAAGAGAGTTTGTTATCCAATGAATTCCGGATAAATAGAAACCAAATCCAAAGCACGTACCGAAAATAAACAAATTTTTTTTATAAGGTTTTTTTCTATAAACACTTCTCGATTTCTTATTAATATAAACAATTAAATAGAATAGTAATGGGAGTATAATAAAATTGACAAATGATAAGTTAAATGGCTGAAAGGAAAGAACAGTTAATGAACCTGTAAATAAAGGAAGAAAAAATAAAGTAATGAAACGATTATCTAAATAGGTTTCAATCATTTAGTTTAGATATGAAAGAAATTTTTTTTCTACGAACTCCATTTTTCTAAAATCAAGATTTTTTTTATGATCATAGCCAAATAAATGAACTAATCCATGTACCCAAAGTTTGTCAAACTCAGTTGTAAAAGAGTCTTTATTTTTTTTATTCCTAACTTTATTAAGATTTATGATAATGTCTCCTAAATAAATTTCTTTTTTATTGATAAGATTTTTTTTTAACTCTTTTTTTTTATAAAAAGGAAAAGAAAGTACATCAGTAGTTTTATTTTTTTTTCTAAATTTTTTATTTAATCTTTTAATCTCACCATCTCCAGATAATAAAATTGTTAAAAAAATTTTTTTTTTTTTGTATTTATTAAATTTTTTATTGAATAAACTTACTTTTTTTTCAATTAATTTCTCAGGGTTTTTTAAGAAATTATTCCAATTTTTATTATTAGAAATGATATTAATCTTTATCATCAGTGCTTTTCTTTTGATAAGCTCTAATAATTTTTGAAACCAAAGGATGTCTAACTACATCATTGTGATCAAATTCAATAAATTTGATTTCATCTAAGTTTTTTAATATTTTTTTTGAACTTATTAATCCTGATAAATTTTTGTTTATTAAATCAATTTGAGATGGGTCACCATTTACAACAAGTTTAGAATTTTCACCTATTCTTGTCAAAAACATTTTTATCTGTGTCTCAGTAGCATTTTGTGCTTCATCTAAAATAGCAAAACAATTCTTTAATGTTCTTCCACGCATAAAAGCTAAAGGAGCAATTTCTATTTCACCTGTCTCAATTTTTTTATCTATTTTTTCTGCCCCGAAAAGTTCGTATAAAGCGTCATACAACGGTCTAAGATATGGATCTACTTTTTCTTTCATATCCCCAGGAAGAAAGCCTAATTTCTCTCCAGCTTCAACAGCTGGACGGGACAAAATTACCCTCTCAATTTTTTTTTCAAATAGCAAATTTACCCCTACTGAAACAGCTAAAAAGCTTTTTCCAGTTCCAGCTGGTCCATAGGATATTACGATATCATTTTCTTTTAGTGCTTTGATATAATCCGATTGTTTTTCCGACCTAGCTATAACTGACTTTCTTGGAGTTTTAATGAGTTGTTGAAATGATTGTACGTTAGACTTTTTACGTTCCATATTTTTATTTACTGAAAGCACTATATCTTCTTTTTCTATAATTTTGGTTAAAATATACTTATTTATAAGAAATTTTACTGCTTCACAAAAAATACTAATATTCTCACCTTTTCCCTTACAAGTTATTGAATTCCCCCTAAAAAAAACATTAGTATTTGTTAATTTTGATAAATGCTTTAAATTTTGGTCAAACTGACCAACTATGGACATCAATATATCATTTTCCGTTATTTGAATATTTGTAGTTTCACTATCAATTTTTTTAATTATAAGATTTTGATTTAGCTTACTAATTTCAGACATTTTTACGCTGCAAAAACTTTTCTGCTTTTGCTAGCAACTTCTCCAAATAAAGTGTTTTGATTTCCGTCAATAATTTTTACTTTTTGAATTTTACCCTTAAGGTTTTCTTTGCTTTTAACAATTACAGAGTTGGAATATTCATCTCTACCGAAAAATTCGTCTTTATTGCCAATTCTGTTCTCAAATAATACGTTGGAAAACTTATTAAATAAGCTTTTTCTATACTTCATTTTTATTTGTTCAGCAAATTTCTGAAATACTATCAATCTTTTTTTAGAAATACTACTCTCAACTGCTTTCATTTTAGCTGCTGGTGTACCAGGTCTTGGACTATAAATAAAAGAATATGAATTAATGTATTCAACTTCCTTTAGCAATTTTAAAGTTTTTTCAAAATCTTTTTCTGTTTCACCTGGATAACCAATTATAAAATCACTAGAAAATTTTATTAATGGATTAGTTTTTTTTAATTCATAGATTATATCTAAATATTCTTTAATAGTATGTTTTCTATTCATATTTTTTAAAATTTTATCAGAACCGCTCTGAACTGGAAGATGAATGAGTGGCATCAGTTTTTGAATACTGCCATGTGATTTTATTAAATCTTTGGAAAAATCTAATGGATGAGAGGTCGAATATCTTATTCTATTTAAATTTTTAATTTGAGAAATTTCATAAATAAGATTAGAAAGTTTTTTTTCATTATAGTTGTAAGCATTCACATTTTGGCCAAGTAAAGTTACTTCATTTGAACCATTATTAACTAAATCTTTAGTTTCTTTTACTAACTCGCTTATAGATCTTGAAAATTCAGAGCCTCGGGTATAAGGAACTACACAAAATTTACAAAATTTATCACAGCCTTCTTGTATTGTTAAATAAGATGAGACGTTACTGTTCGAATTTTTTATTAAATTTAATTTATCAAATTTTTCTTCAACATCAAACTCTGTTAAATTAACTTTATTTTTATTTTTCTCTAATTCGGAAATTGTTTTATTTAATTTCTGATAAGATTGAGGCCCAACAACAGCATCGATATATTTTTCTTTTTTTAATAGAACCTCACCTTCGGCTTGAGCTACACATCCTGCTATTAAAACTATAGGTTTATTTTTATTTCTAAAAATTTTTTTTAATCTACCAATATCATGGTAGACTTTTTCAGTAGCTTTTTCTCTAATGTGACAAGTATTTAATATATAACAATTAGCGTCTTGTAGACTTTCTGTCTTTTTATAATCAATTTTTTTCACATAATCATAAATACGATTACTATCATACTCGTTCATCTGACAGCCAAATGTTTTTATAAATATTTTTTTTTCCAATTTATTTTTTAATTTTTGAGCCGTATAGCTCGAGTTTATGATCGACGAGATTGTATCCGAGTTTCTTTGCAATTTTTTTTTGTAATTCTTCAATATCTTTATCTACAAATTCTACTATTTCCCCACTATTGATATCGATTAGATGGTTATGGTCGTCATTAATTTCATATCTGGCCTTACCAGCTTTAAAATCATGCTTTACTAGTATACCTGCTTCTTCAAAAAGTTTTACGGTTCTATAAACTGTTGCGATACTAATTTTATCATCCAGTGCTGTAACTCTTTTATGTAGTTCATCAACATCTGGATGGTCCTTTGAACCATAAACTTCTTTTGATTCAGAGAGAACTTTTGCTATAACCTTTCTTTGGTCTGTGAGTCTTACTCCCTTTTCCTTGCATTTTTCTTCAATAATACTCATATCTTAATTTAACTTAAATACATGAGCTTAATCAAATTTTTTTCTACTAAATTTTTTTTTAACAATTTTTCAACATTTTCTTTGTCAAAAACCTCTAAATCTCTATTATTGAAACCATATAATTTAATTTTTTTTGATATTTCAAGTCCTTTTGCTACAGCCAAAGAGACTCTAATACCTGAAAAGCTTCCGGGCCCTTGATTTACTATTACACTAAATCTTTCGTCCAATTTAGCATTATGAGCATTTAGGAAATTTGCAATTTCAGAAACTAATTGTTCATTATTGTTTTCTTTATTTAGGTCATGAATAAAAAAATCTTTATTTATTCTTAAACCTAATCTATCATTCATCCCAATGCAGCTTATAATCAAAAAATTTTCAATCATTTTTTTACTCATTATATCTAATCAATTTCATCAATCAAAATTATTCGCCTCTAATAAATATAATTTTCAAGATTTTGGACTTATTTCAATAATGTACCATAGATTTAATGAAAACAAATATCCATCAACAAATATTCAAATAGATGTTTTTGAAAATCAATTAGAAGTAATCAAAAATGAGGGGATTAAGTTTATTCATCCAAAAGATTTCGAGAACAGTTTGTCTCTTAAGAAAAAAGAAAGAAAAATTTTATTTACAGTTGATGATGGATTGTTATCCTTTTATGAAAACGCATGGCCAATACTCAAGGAAAAAAAGATACCATTTATTTTATTCGTAAATACAAGGGAGGTAGGTGCTTTTAACTATATGAATTGGGATCAAATTCTTGAGCTTTATAATTCTGACTTAGTTGAAATAGGAAATCATAGTCATTCACATGAATATCTCGTAGACGAAAAACCGGAAGTAATCAGAAGTGATATTTTAACATCAATTAAAATTTTTGAGGAAAAGCTTGGAAAAAACTCAAAGTTTTTTTCATACCCTTTTGGGGAATATAGTCTTGAGTTTAAAAAAATTATTAAAGAATTAGGATTTAGATATGCTTTTGGACAACATTCTGGTGTCATTGATGAAACTAAAGATTTATTGGAGTTACCAAGATTTCCCATAAATGAAAAATACGGAGAAATAAACAGATTTCAAACTTTAATGAAAACACTTCCTTTAAAATTTAAAAATATCACGCCTAACGATAAATACTTAGTTCAATCTAAAAATCCACCTGATATAAAAATTGAATTTTACGAAAATATAAAAAACTTAAACTTAATATCATGCTATTCAAATGAGGGTAATCGATGGAGAAATTCTAAAATAAGATTTATTAATAATAATACTTTAAAAATTAGTATTGATGAAAAGTTTATTGGTGAACGAGGTAGAATTAATTGCTCTCTAAGAGAAAAAAATGGTTTTTGGAGATGGCTAGGAATTCAATACGTTATCAGCGAAAGATAATTTACGAATTTAGTTCCACTTGTTTTACTGAGTTTACCAATCTCACACGTTCAAAATCAGTAAGATCATTTTGTGTGATTATTTGGTTAAGTATCTTGGTATACTCTGTTCCAGTTTGGGCGTAATTCTTAAGTGTCTCAGAGAGTTCCAGTCCCTCAATTTTTTTATTTTTATCTCTAAGTTGTTTTCTTTTCTGTCTGAATTTCAAATAGCTTTTGTGTGTGTTCAAATTATTCTTATAAGCTTTAACAGATGCCCTGAGAATTGGAAATTTTAAGATCTTATGATTTTTATCACCATCTCTCTTTAATGGAGCTATTCCTTGTCCATCCCAAGTCCATTGACCATAAATAGCGTTACCCTCTAAAGCAAATCTAGAAGTTCCCCAACCGCTTTCTTTTGCTGCTTGAGCTAAGGCTATGGAAACAGGAATGATGTCCATTCGTAACTTTAATTGATCTAAATCACTTTTTTTAACTTTATATTCTAATAGTTTTTGTCTTAACCACTGTTTTTCTAAATCAGTGGTGAATTTCTTTTCTGATAAGACCCTTAATTTTTCTCGGTCATCAAGAATTTTTTCATTTTCTGCTACAATCAATGGCAAAAGTATCTTAATAAATGTTTCTTTTTTTAACTGCACACTTTGTAAATTATCCAGATCTCTAGGTAATTGGGTAAAGTAAATTGGTTTTACTAATTTTTCATTTCTAACTTTTCTTAAATCATAGTCAACATCTTTGAACAATTGTATAACTGTTGCAGTTTTTAAATTTAAGTCAGGTAAAATAACCTCTGCGACGTTATTATTTTTAACTTTTATGTCTGGTTTTTTTGCCTCTTTCTTAGGTTTGAGATCAGGTTTTTTTACCTCTTTCTTAAGTTTGAGATCAGGTTTTTTTACCTCTTTTTTAGTTTTAAGATCAAATTTATCCTTTTTTTCTTCCACTTTTGGAAGAGATTTTTTTGTCTCTAATTTTTTTTCAGAAAAATTGTAATTTTTATATGAGTTAAAACCTCCGACTATAGCAGTTGTAACTCCAACTATTACAAAGAATCCAATAATAACGTTCCTTGCGCTTTTTTTGTCTATTTGTTGATTGTAAATTGAGTTAAATATATCTGTAAATAAAGTTCCAAAAAAACTTCCAATGGTTCTTCCAAGTTTTGGTATGGTATTTAAAAAGTTTAATCCAACTATTCCAGCACCTTTCCATAAATTACTTAAACTGTGATTAAATTTTCTTGACGTATCATATTTATAATTTTCAATTCTTCTAAAAAAACGATTTTTGTCTTTAATTTTTTCTTCTTTGTACTCAATTAAATTTGATCTTAACTTTGATATTGGTTTTGAAAAATTTTCTTTGATGAAGCTTGTCTTAAAATCTTTTGGTATAATAATTTTGTTCTTTTTTAAAATAAGCTCAATTTGTCCAGTAGTAAGATTTTTTCTTCGCTTAGTATAATCTTGAATTTCCTTTACATTATAAATGTATGCAAGCTCTAAAAGTTTGTCTCTATAACTTAACTTTTTTTTCATACTTTAACTAGCCTCAACTGAATTAACTTCTTTGACATAATGCTTAAGCAAATTTTGAACACCTTGTTTTAAAGTCATCAAAGAACTAGGACACCCCGAGCAACTTCCTTGAAGTTCAACTCTTACTATCCCATTCTCAAAAGATTTAAACTTTATATCGCCACCATCTCTTGCCACTGCAGGCCTTATTTTAGTATCTAATACATCTATAATTTTTTTCACAGTCTCATCATCACCAAATGAGTCCTTTATTTTTTTACTTTCTTTTAAAATTGGTTCTTCATTCTTCTCAAAATAATCATTAATATGAGAAATAATCATTGGTTTTAACTCATTCCATGAAATTTCGTCAGTTTTCTTTACAGATAAGAAGTTTTTTGCAAGTAAGACCAATTCTACACCCTTAAACTCAAGGAGTTCTCTAATAAATGGAATTTTTAAATCTTTGTTGTTATCTTTTTGAAACTCTTCGGTGCCAATAGCAGATATTGTCTTTTCGGACAAAAATTTAAGTGAATTAGGGTTTGGTGTGGTCTCTGTTTGTATCATGTGAAATTTATATTATATCAATCCCACTTTTTCACGTACATTTTTTAAGTTTTCCTCAGCGATAATATTAGCTTTTTCCTTGCCTTTTTTCAATATTTGCTCAAGATGAGACTTATCTTCTAAAACCTTCTCAATTTCTTTTCCTATAGGTGTGAGTTCGCTTACTAAAAGGTCAGCTAATTTTGTTTTTAAATAAGAATATTCTTTTCCAGACATCTCTTGTAAAACTTTTTCTTGATCATTTTTTGATATTTCAGAGTAAATGTTAATTAAATTTAATGCCTCAGGTTTTTTCTCTAAACTTTTTAAATCGTCAGGTATTTTTTCAGAGTCAGATTTAGCTTTTTTAACCTTTTTGATAATTTCATCTGCGCTATCTTTTAAGTTTATTCTTGAAAAATCTGATTCTTCAGATTTGCTCATTTTTTTCGTTCCATCTCTTAAACTCATAACTCTTGAAACTTTTTTAAGAATTAAAGGCTCTGGAAGGGGAAAAAAATCTTTACAATTAAAATCTTTATTAAATTTTTGTGCAATATCTCTCGACAATTCTAAATGTTGCTTTTGGTCAGCTCCTACTGGAACGTGGGTTGCTTTGTAAAGAAGAATGTCTGCAGCCATCAAATTAGGATAAATATATAAACCTACGCTAGCTTTCTCTTTATCTGATCCAGCTTTATCCTTAAATTGGGTCATTCGATTTAGCCATCCAATTCTAGAAACACAATTTAAGATCCATGCTAACTCAGTGTGACCAGAAACTGAAGATTGATTAAAAATTATACTTTTATCTGGATCAAGACCCGTTGCAATAAAACTGGCAACTGTCTCTAAAACATTTTTTTTTAATTCATCAGGGTTTTGAAAAGTAGTAATGGCATGTAAATCTACAACGCAATAAATACAATTCATTTCTTTCTGTAACGAAACAAAATTTTTAAGAGCTCCAAGATAGTTTCCTAAATGTAAATTTCCTGTTGGCTGGACTCCAGAAAATACTAATTTTTTTTTACTCATTTAATTTGTTTTATAATTTTTAATATTTAATAATCCTAATAAATAACAGAGTATCAAATAAATAATTGCTGCGAAACCTACAATAATAAGCAAATAAATTGATTTAAAAGTATATTCATAATCAAGATAATTTGAGTATTTTTCTAAAAGTAACAAAAGAACTAATACCATGATAATTGTGGAAAGAACAATTTTTATAGTATTGTGAAATAATTTATTTTCCAAAATTAAATAATTCTTTTTTCTGAGAACATATAAGAAAATTATTACACCTACCCATGTTGAAATAGATGTAGCTAATGGAACTATTAAAAATCCTACCTTACTAAAAAAAGTTAAACTAATTGTAACATTTAAAAAAACAATAAATGAAGATATGTAAAAAGGAGTTTTAGTGTTATCCCTAGCGAAAAAAAAATTAGAAAGTATTTTTACTAATGCGAACGCGACTACCCCGAAACCAAAAAACACTAAAGCTTTAGAAGTCATTTCAACATCGTTAGGTGAGAAAGAACCATATCCAAACAATCCATTTATTATTTCTTCTGATGCAATTATTAAACCAAGACTGGCTGGTATTGAGAATAATAAAGATAATTGAATAGCTCCACTTTGAATATTGGAAACTTTTGTAAAATTTTTAGATTTAAATGCTTTTGAAAGAACTGGTAATGAAACGGTTCCTACGGCTATTCCAGCAATTGCCAAATTTATTTGATAAACTCTATCTGCATAATATAAATATGAAACTGCGCCAGCCTGAAATGAAGCAATTATAGTGCCGACTAGAATATTAATTTGAGTAACACCTGATGAAAAGATACTTGGTAATAATTTCTTAAAGAAAAATTTTACTTTTTTGGTGACCTTTAAATAAATTTTTATATTTGGTTTATAAAATTCATAAGTGCAATAAAATAAAAATATTAATTGAATAATTCCAGATATCGTTACACCATAAGAAAGCTGTTTTGCTATATTCAAATTCTGAATATACGAAACCAAAATACTTATAATCAAAATAATATTTAAAATTATTGGTGCTGCAGCTGCTGCCGCAAACTTATTATGAGAATTTAATATTCCAGAGAAAAAGGAAGAAAGACAAACAAATAGTAAGAAAGGGAAAGTAATTCTTGTGAACTCAATAGCTAAATCAAATTTTATTTCATCTGATGCAAAACCTGGAGCTATCAGATAAACAAAATATGGAGTAAATATTTCAGCAAGCGTGATTATAAAAAGTAAAATTAATAGAAGAAGATTTAATACTTCATCAGCAAAAAATTTCCCTTTTTTTTTATTTTTAAATTTTGCAGAAGTATAGCTTGGTATAAAAGCTGCATTAAAAGTACCCTCTGCAAATAAACGCCTGAAGGTGTTAGGAAGTCTAAAAGCTACAAAAAAAGCATCTGCGAAAATTGAGGCTCCCAAGAAAATAGCTATTAAAATATCTCTTAAGTAGCCCAAAATTCTACTGATTAGGGTGAAAAAACTAAATATAGAAGCGGAAGAAAGTAGGTTCATAAATGATCTAAATTAAGCCATAAATTTATAGTGAATTAACTTTCTTTATATTACATACTCATTAAGATAAATGCCAAAGAAAACAGAAATTGATCATTATTCAGATAAAGAAGCACTTGATTTTCATATAAAAGGAAAGTCAGGCAA
>MDSW01133755.1_pt1 | contig 16273 bp, 15 predicted proteins | sample 811171 | NCBI WGS metagenome assembly MDSW01 (sample SAMN05326641, study PRJNA326480) | marine metagenome | isolation source: seawater | place: Atlantic Ocean: North West | collected 2012
ATCAATTTTTGATTTTTTTGTCATTGGATTTTGAGTATGTAATATATAAGTGAATATATCACTGATAATTTTGTCTTAAATATGAATATATTATCATCAACCACGGTATTTAGTTTCTTTACCTTAGTAAGTCGCGTTCTTGGTTATTTTAGAGACATATTGATAGCAATTTTCCTTGGTACTTCAGTGTATGCAGATGCTTTTTTTGTAGCATTTAGACTTCCTAATACTTTTAGGAGATTGTTTGCTGAAGGTACTTTCAACGCAGCTTTCATCCCAAGTTACACAGCTGAAAAAGTCAAAAGTAAGAAAAAAGGAAAAAAATTTGCAGATGAAGTGTTGTCACTTTTAATTATCGGTTTACTCGTCATTATTTTGATTGTAGAAATTTTTACACCCTATGTAATTTATCTTATTGCTCCAGGGTTTTCAGACGATATATTTAAATTTAATTTAGCAATTGATTATACGAGAATAACTTTCCCTTTTTTAGCATTTGTAAGTTTAGCCTCTTTTTTTGCAGGAATATTAAATTCCGAAAACAAATTTGCAGCTGCGGCTGCAGCACCAATATTTTTAAATCTTATACTGATTTTTTCTCTTTTTGTTTCTTATTTAATGAATTTAGACTTTGCACTCAATTTATCTTACGGGGTTTCAATTGCAGGATTAATACAGTTAATTTTTTTAATTATTTTTTCAGCTAAATTTTATAGTCCATCTCTTATTATTAAAAATAAAATTAATAAAAATGTTAAATTTTTTCTTAGAAAACTTTTACCAAGTATATTTTCATCTGGTGTTACTCAAATTAATATACTGATAGGGACAATAATTGCTTCTTTTCAATCAGGTGCAGTATCTTATCTTTATTACGCTGACAGAGTATATCAATTAAATCTTGCAATTGCAGGTATTGCAGTCAGTACTGTATCTTTACCTGTATTAAGTAAGCTAATTAAAAGTAAAAAAAAAAACGAAGCAAATAATATTCAGAATAAGTCTATAGAGTTATCATTTCTATTATCATTGCCAGCTGGTGCAGCTCTTATAATTGGCTCAGAAGAAATAGTGAATTCTCTGTTTGGCTACGGCTCGTTTTCTGAAAATGATATTAAAATGACCGCACTCGCTCTTAAATATTTTGGATACGGTATACCTGCATTTTCTGCCTTAAAAATATTTGCAAATTTTTTCTTTGCTAGAGACAATACAATAACACCTTTTAAAATTTCATCTTTTATCGTTTTTGTGAATCTAATAATAAGTATCTCTTTTTTCAAAACTATGGGATTTATAATTATACCAATAGCTACATCTATATCGACTTGGATTGGGGTTATTTTATATTTGATAATACTTAAAAAAATCAATTTCTTAACAATTAAAAAAACCCTTTACAATAATTTTGCAAAAATTATGTTATCAACATTAATTGCTATTTATTCATTTTATTGGTGTTTAAGTTATTTTGCCCAAAATCTTGTCTATTCAAGTAAATTCAAAATTTTGTATTTATTATTTATAGTAATCTTTGTTGCTTTATTGTATTTTTTTACTTGTTATTTATTTAAAGTTCTTAATTTAAGAAAGTTTAGAGTTAGATGATATGAAAAAAGAATTAGTATTTTCAGGTGTTCAACCAACTGGTAATTTGCATTTAGGCAATTATCTTGGAGCATTAAAGAACTTTGTAACACTTCAAAAATCAATGAACTGCATATATTGTGTTGTGGATTTACATGCAATTACATCATTTCAAGAACCAAAGGAATTAAAATCAAATATTCTAGAGACGACTGCTGGTTTTTTGGCCTCTGGTTTAAACGAAAAAAAAAGTACTATTTTTTGCCAATCGTCTGTAAGTGGACATGCTGAGCTTGCATGGATATTAAATTGCGTTTGTAGAGTAGGATGGTTAAATCGTATGACACAGTTTAAAGATAAAGCCGGGCAAGATAAAGAAAAGGCTAGTGTTGGGTTATACATTTACCCTAACCTAATGGCCGCAGATATTTTATTATACAAAGCAACGCATGTCCCAGTAGGCGCAGACCAGAAACAACATCTTGAGTTATCTCGAGATATAGCACAAAAGTTTAATAACGATTTTAATACAAAAGACTTTTTTCCACTTCCAGAGCCTTTAATTCAAAAAAATATTTCAAGAGTGATGAGCCTAAGAGATGGAACGAAAAAAATGAGTAAATCAGAGGAGTCTGATTATTCAAGAATAAATTTAAAAGATAAACCTGACGAAATAGTTAAAAAAATAAAAAAAGCTAAAACAGATGCCTTGCCAATTACTGAGAGTATGGATGATTATAAAAGTAGACCTGAGGCTTTAAATTTATTGAACATATATTCTGACCTATCAAATCAAACTATAGATAAAACTTTAAATGAATTTTTAGGCAAAGATTTTTCATTTGTTAAAAAAAAAATTATCAGAGAAAGTGGTTGAGACAATAAGTCCAATAGGAAGAGATATTTCTAAACTTTTAAAGGATAAAAAACACCTAGAAGATGTATTAAAAAAAGGCAAAGAAAATGCCAATATAATAGCTGAGGAAAACCTAAAAAAGATACGTGAAATAATAGGATTTGTGTAATATAAATATTACATAATGATACATATTGAGCAGACACCGAATCCAGATTCGCTTAAGTTTTTAACTCAAAAAATCTTGTCAAAAGTTGGCACTGAGGAGTTTAAAAAATCGAATCTTGATAAAATTAATATACCTTTTGTTAAAGAAATTTTAAATTTTTCTGGTGTGGAGTTAGTTTTAATCTCAAATAATTTCTTAACAATTAAAAAAGAAAAAAATGCTTCTTGGGATAGTTTAAAGCCCTTAGTAATTTCTCACATTAATGATTATTTTGAAAAGAATGACAAACCTGTCCTGATGAAAAATATTAAAGAGAAAGAATTAGACGAAAACGAAACTATTTCAAAAATTAAAGACGTGTTGGACACTAAAATAAGACCCGCAGTTGCAAGAGATGGCGGAGATATCAAATTTAAATCTTTTGACAATGGTGTTGTTAGAGTTGAATTGCAAGGTGCTTGCTCTGGATGTCCAAGTTCCGTTATGACTTTAAAACAAGGTGTTCAAAATTTATTAAAACACTATGTGAAAGAGGTCAATTCAGTAGAGGCCGTTTAAATGAAAAAAAATATTTCTTATAGAGAAAAGTTATTAGAGCTAGCAAGTATTTATAAAATTTCTGAAATACAAAATTATATAAAACGTAAGAAAAATTTAACTACTTCTCAAATAGAGCATATTTTAAAGAAGAATAATGTGCCTATTCCAAAAGATTTTAATGTAAGTTTTTTTCAAAGAAGTATAACGAAACCTATTTCAAAAGCCGGTAGAGGAGTTACAGGATTTTATAATGAAACAACCGGTGGCGTTGAAAGATTTTTCAAAAAAACAAAAAGAGGAGCTACTGGTTTTTATGATGATACTACGGGAGGTGTAGGAAACTTTTTCGTGAGATTATGGAGAAACACTGGAAATATTGGATTGGGCATTCTAAATACGTTCCCCAAAGTATTTAGCACAGTATCTGGATTTGTTTCTAACGCTCTTGTTGATACATTTAGCAGTTTTTACACTTCTAAAGTCGAAGAAACAAAAACTAATAAGTTAGTTAAAGGGTTTGGACTTGTAGTATTTATATTTGCAATTGGAATTATATTTTTTACTTTAAAAGAAAATTTTGACTCAAATAACACACAATTAGTTCAAGCTGAAAAAGACAAGCCAAAAAAAATTGAAAAACAAAAAGAGGTAAAAAAGAAAATAATCGAGAAAAAACCGCAAAAAAAAATAGAGGAAAAACAGGTAAAAAAACCAGAACCAAAAAAAGAGAAATCTCCTAGTCAAGTTACAGAATTAGTACTTCCAAATTTAAATATAAAAACTGAAACAGTTCTGAGTCTTTTTGAAGATGTAGAATATGATTTAAAAACAGTCAGATATCAGAAAAAAGTTAAACCCATTTACTTTACTCAATTTCCTAAGGATCTAGATGAAATAAAAGATACAAGACTTAAAAAAGAAACATTTATTAAAATAGTTTTACCACTTGTAGTAGCTGAAAATGAAAAAATTTTAGATGACAAAATAAAATTAAAGAAAATTATCTCAAAAAAAAAGACTACAGAAAAAGAGAAATCTTGGTTAAGGTTAAAACTTAGAGAATATAAAGTCAAAAATTCTGATTTTGCCGAGCTAGATAAAAGAATGGATATTATACCTGTGTCAATCGCTCTAGCCCAAGCTGCAAAGGAAAGTGGTTGGGGTACATCGAGATTTGCTTTAGAGGGCAATGCTATTTTTGGACAATGGACATGGACAGGCCAAGGAATTGAGCCGTTAAACAAAGGTAAGCATGAAGGTCATAAAATTCTAAGATTTCCAATTTTAAGAGCTTCTGTTAAAGCATATAAAAATAATCTTAATACGCATAAAGGTTATGCAGAATTTAGAGAGAAAAGATCTACTTATAGGAAAAGAAATAAATCTATTAAAGGATTGAATTTAACTGATACTCTGGATAGATATGCACAGACTGGAAAAGAATATACTGAAATTTTGGAACAAATTATAAAACAAAATAATCTTTCTGATTTTGAGAGTGTTCAATTGACTAACTCAGTTGTTAAAAAAGATATTCAGCTCTAAACTTACTTTTCTTTTATCACAAACTGAACCCCTAACCATCTATAAAAACCATTTTTTTCTCTTAAAGAACAGTTTATTCTACCTCTCTCAGTAATGAACTTTCCTTCTAAGTTCACGTTTAAATTATAGTTATCTTTGAAATCAATATTAGAACTTCTCCATTTATCTTCCTCATTGGAAAAACAATTAATATTTTTTAAATTTTTTATATTTTGATAAAATTCAATATTAACTCTAGGAGGATTATTTTTTTCACTTATGTATCTATTTTCTGGTTTAATTGATTTAAAAGGAAAAGGAAGAGTTTTAAGAATTGTTTTAAATCTTTTAATTTCACCATATTTTTCATTTATAGGAAATCTCGGCATTTCAAAAAAATTTTTTGTATGATCAACTACCCCAGAGTGTTGCCCAAAAGCATATTTAAAACCAAGGTCGATCACAATATCTTTTAAAGCAGTACTATATTCACCAAATGGATAAGAAAAGAAAATTGAATTTTTTCCAAGCTGTTTTTTGAAAATACTTATAGACTCCTTTAAATCATTTTTAATATCAAAATTGGTAAAATCAATAAGATAATCATGTGAATGACTATGATTTCCAATTTCTACAAAATCAAATTTATCTAATTCTCTAATATCTTCCCAACTCATATAACCTTTTTTACCAACTTCTCTTGTGCTTACGAACAGTATGAAAGGAATTTGAGACTTTTTTAAAATTGGCCATGCATTTTTGTAAAATGACTCATAGCCATCATCGATTGTGATAAGTACTTTTCGCTGTTTTTTATTATTTTTTAACTCGTCTTCAAAATTTGAAGGATTAATAAATTTTATCTCATTTTTTTTTATCATTTCGAGGTGTTTAACAAAATCCACCATCTTAATATTTGTAGAAGGGTATTTATTTTCTTCAAATCGGTGATACATTATAGTAATAATACCAAAATCATCAAATTCAGCTTCAATAGATTTTAAATTGAACGTTGGAAATAGGTAGATCAAGATAAAATAAACTATGAATAATCTTTTTATAATAAGTTGCACTGGCAAAAATAATTTAATAGGTGTTAAACTCAATAATAAATTTTTCAAACAAAATTTACAAAAAAAAATTAACTCTAACAACTCCCTTGTTAGTAATATAATCAATTTTAATAGTAAATATGGGGTAAAATTGGATAAATATTTCTCAATATTAGTTAATATGGGGCCAGGCAGTTATTCTTCAATCAGAATATCAATGTCAGTAGCTAAAGGAATAAAAATCGTTCACGGATCTAAAATATTAGGCTATAAAAACAATCAATTATTGGAATTAAACCTTGAAAATATTGAGAATTTAATAAAAAATAAACACTTTGTGAATAAATTTATTTCACCAATTTACAATGAGGAACGCTGATTACTAAATGAGTATTATTGAAGAAAAATGTAAACAAAAAGGTGTTAGATTGACAGAGCAAAGACGTCTAATAGCTAAAGTGATGTCTGAGTCAAAATTAACTTTTGGATCTAAAGATCACCCAGATGTGGATGAACTACACAAAAGGGTAAGTCTTGTAGACAAAAAAATTAGTATTGCTACTGTTTATAGAACTTTAAAACTTTTTGAGGAGTCAGGCATTATTGAACGACATGACTTTAAAGAGGGAAAATCAAGATATGAGCCCTCTACCGACGAACATCATGATCATCTTATAGATGTAAATACAGGTGAAATTATTGAATTTGTAGATAAAGATATAGAAGAATTGCAAATTAAGATAGCTAAAAAACTAGGATATAATTTAGTAGATCATAAACTTGAACTGTATGGTTCTAAACAAAAAAAATAATTTGAAAAAAAAAATATTTATTAAAACATTTGGTTGCCAAATGAATGAGTATGACAGCAATCGAATATTAGATATTACTAAAAATATCAATTATTTCCCAACGAAAGATAAGTCAGAGGCTGATTGTTATGTAATAAACACTTGTCACATAAGAGAAAAGGCAACCGAAAAAGTTTTCCATGACATTGGAAGAGTAAAAAAAGAATATGCAAATAAAAAAAAACCAATATTGATAATTACTGGCTGTGTAGCTCAAGCAGAAGGTGATTTAATTTTAAAAAAAGAAAAATATGTAGATGCTGTGATAGGCCCGCAATCATATCAGTCGATTAACCAAGTAATAGTTGATGCTGAAAAAACAAAAATACAAAAAGATCTAACAAATTTTGATGTAATTGAGAAATTTGATGAATTAAAGATAAATCGAAATTCCAACAATAAAATCTCGTCCTTTCTAACAATACAGGAAGGTTGTAATAAGTTTTGTAAATTTTGTGTAGTACCTTACACAAGGGGGCCTGAATACTCTCGAGATATTAAAGAAATACTAAGAGAGGCAGATGAATTGATTTATAATGGATCTAAAGAAATTACTTTACTTGGACAAAATGTTAATGCATATAAAAATAAAAACAAACGTTTATCTGATATTATATTTGAGCTAGCAGAAAAAAAAGACTTAAAAAGAATTAGATATACCACTTCTCACCCTAAAGATATGACTGATGATCTATTAGAGGCTCATAAAAAATGTAAAAAATTAATGCCTTTGCTGCATCTGCCAATTCAGTCTGGTTCCGATAAAATCCTAAAAAGCATGAATAGGAAACATAATGTCAAAGAATATCTTCAAATAATTGACAAACTAAAAGAAAGTAACAAAAAGATTAAATTTTCAAGTGATTTTATAATTGCTTATCCTGGTGAAAGTGAAAAAGATTTTATCAAAACTTGTGAATTAGTTAAAAATGTTAAATTTATAAACTCTTATTCTTTTATCTTTAGTGCTAGACCAGGCACACCTGCTGGAAATATGAAGACTATAGACTTAAACACTGCAAAAAAAAGGCTTTTAATTTTTCAAAAAATTACTGATGACTTAAAATTTAATTATAAAAAACAACTGATAAATCAAGAAGTAAATGCTCTATTTGAAAATAAAGTTAATGGTAAAGAAAATTATTATTTTGGAAGAGACGATTTTCATAATCCGGTTGTTGTTTTCTCAAATAAAAATATCATTGGACAAGAAAAAAAAGTAATTATTAGAGAGATAACAAAACAAACAGTTTATGGTGAATTAGTGAAAAATAAGTATTTAGCAGCATAATATGTCTAAAATTGAAAATTTAGATCAAAATTATAGCCTAAAAAAAATTGATAGAGAAACTATCAATATTAAAGTCTACAACAATGATATTTTAGTTTCGGTTGTAGGTGAATTTAATAAAAATTTAAATGAGCTAGAAAAATTAACTAAGACCAAGATTTTTTTTAGAGGAAACTCAATTACGATTAAAGGAAATAATAATGAAATATTAAATGCTGGGGAGGCTATTAAATTTTTAATTAACAAATACGTTAAGACTAATATTGTAGAGGATCAAGATTTAAAACTTTCTGTACAAAACAACAATGTAAAATTAAAAGCTAACATACATAACTTGGAACAACTTATAAGAACTCCAAAAAAAACTGTTATTGCACGTTCAAAAAAGCAATCAGATTATATTAAAGCGTTATCAGATAAAGATATAACGATAGCTCTTGGACCTGCCGGTACAGGTAAAAGTTTTTTGGCAGTTTCGGTAGCAATGACAATGCTGTTTGAAAAAAAAGTTGAAAAAGTAATACTTTCAAGACCAGCAGTTGAAGCAGGTGAAAAGCTAGGTTTTTTGCCAGGAGACATGAAAGAAAAAGTAGATCCCTATCTAAGACCATTGTACGATGCTTTGTATGATTTATTTGGCTTTGAAAAAATAAATAAAAAAATTGAAAGTGGAGAAATTGAAATTGCACCTTTAGCTTTCATGAGAGGTAGAACTCTTAAAAATTCTTTTGCTATTTTAGACGAAGCACAAAATGCAACTCTAACACAAATCAAAATGTTTCTAACGCGTATTGGAGAAAATTCAAAAATTGTTGTGAATGGTGATCCATCACAAATTGACTTAATTAATAAATCTCAATCAGGTCTGATAAAGGCAAAAAAAATTCTTAATAAAATTAAAGAAATTAAATCAATTGAATTTGATCACAAAGATGTTGTACGTCATCCTCTAGTAAGTAAAATTATTCAAGCTTTCAACAAGAATATTGATGATAAAAGTTAATGTTATTGTTAACGATAAAACTTGGTTTAAGTATATTAAAAATCCACAGATATATATAAAAAAAAAGATTAAGAAAATTCAAAATGATAAATTTTTTATTAAAAAAACCAATTACATCTTTAATATACTTTTATCTGGACATAACGACATTAAAAAACTTAATAAACAATTTAGGAATAAAGATAAATCCACAGATATATTGTCATTTCCTTTTCAAGATAAATGGCAATTAAAAAAATTAAAAAAAAAATCAGATATAATTTTTCTTGGAGACATAATAATTAATATTAAAAAATTAGATTCTTCCTCAATAAAAAGATTTCAAAAGCATTTGAATATTCTCTGGATACATGGGTTTTTACATTTATTTGGTTTTGATCATAGAAAAAATATTAATTTTAAAAAAATGCACAAGATGGAAAAAAATTTTTTAAAGAGAATTAATATAAGATGATGAAGTTTATAGTAAATAATAGGTTAATGCTTGTTTTCTTTACCCCTTTCTTTTTGGGATGTTTATCTGTTTTGTCTTTTCAACCTTTTAATTTCACTCTTATTAATTTTTTAATATTTCCAACTTTATTTTGGATAATAGGTTATATTAATAAAAGATCAAAAAATACGTACAGAAAAAAACCACACTTAATTAATTTATTTTATGTTGGGTATTTTTTTGGGATAGGTTTTTTTCTCGCTGGGACATATTGGATATCAAATTCTTTAAATTACGATCAAACTTTTCAAAAATTGATTCCATTTACAACAATAATATTGCCATTAGCCTTAGGTCTTTTTTTTGGATTAGGGTCGTTAATGTGTGGAAAATATATAAAATTTGATATTAAATCTATTTTTTTATTTAGCGCATCTTTTGCTGCAGTAGATTTTTTGAGAGCAAAAATATTGACAGGTTTCCCTTGGAATCTTTGGGCTTATAGCTGGTCATGGTTTGCAGAAATTATTCAAATTCTCAATCCCATCGGACTTTTTGCTTTTAATCTTATGGTGATAACTTTATTCTTAACTCCCTCAATTTTTTTTGTAAAAAAATTTAAAAACAAAGCTTTAATTTTAGGGTCTTTTTTTTTAATATTTTTTCTTAATTATTTATACGGGAACTTTATAATTAATAATAACAAGCTGGAGATAAAAAGTTTGGTAGAAAATAATAAATTTATTAATGTTAAAGTTATTGCTCCTAATTTTGATCTTAAATATAATCTAGATAGCACGCAAATATCAAATCGAATAAAAAGACTTATTAAATATAGTGAAATTGATAAGAATAAAAAAACATTATTTGTTTGGCCAGAGGGAGCTCTTTCAGGAAAATATTTCTTTGAAATTCAAAGTTACAAAAAAATTATTAGCGAAAATTTTTCAGATAATCATCTTTTGATTTTTGGAGCAAATACGTTGGATCAAAAAGGAGAAAAATTTTACAATAGCTTTATAATCACTGACAATGAATTAAATAAAAAATTTCAATATAACAAAATTAAACTTGTTCCATTTGGAGAATTTTTACCAAATTTTTTTTTTCTGGATAAATTTGGTTTAAAAAAAATTACCGAGGGTTTTGGATCTTTTAGTAAAGGTAATATTCAAAATATTTTTATATATGATAAATTAAAATTAATACCACTAATATGTTATGAAATTATATTTCCAGAATTAACTCAAAAAATTGAAGATAGCTACAATGTTATTATAAACATTTCTGAAGATGCTTGGTTCGGTAATTCGATCGGACCCCATCAACATTTTGCAAAAGCAATTTTCAGAGCAGTAGAAAGCGACTCATTTGTAATAAGATCAGCAAATAAGGGTATAAGTGCAATTATTAATAATAAAGGTCAACTAGTAAAAAGCTTAAAACACAATGAATCAGGCAATATAGAGTCTAGAATTCCATTAATAGAAAAAAATAAAAGAAATAAAAATGATTTGATATTTTTATTTCTTTTAATTACATATGTTTTAATCTTTTTGATTTTAAAAAAAAATGAAAAATAATTATTTATTCACAAGCGAGTCAGTTTCTGAAGGACATCCTGATAAAGTTTGCGACAGGATATCCGACATGGTTGTAGACAGCTATATTTCTAAAGACCCCTATTCGCGTGTAGCATGTGAAACATTAACCACTACTAATAAGGTAGTTTTAGCTGGAGAAATAAGAGGACCGGAAATAAAAAAAGATGAAGTGATAGAAAACGTTAGAAATTGCATAAAAGATATTGGTTATGATCAAGAGGGATTTACTTGGAAAGAAAATACTAAAATAGAGTCACATTTACATTCACAATCTACTGATATTGCAATGGGTGTAGACTCTAAGGATAACAAAGATGAAGGAGCAGGAGACCAAGGAATAATGTTTGGTTATGCATGTAAAGAAACAGAGGATTTGATGCCAGCGCCTATTTTTTATTCACACAAAATATTAAGATTAATGGCTGAGGATAGAAAGTCTGGTATTTTAAAAGGTATAGAGCCTGATTCAAAAAGCCAGGTTACAATGCAATATGATGATGGAAAACCTGTAAAAGTTACATCTGTTGTAATATCAACTCAACATTCTAGAGATCTTAATCAAGATAAAGTTAGAGAATTAGTCTATCCATATATTAGTAAATCAATACCAAAAGAATTTTTAGATAATTTAAAAGATAAAGAAGTATACATCAATCCTACTGGGCAATTCGTAATTGGTGGACCAGATGGTGACACAGGACTGACTGGAAGGAAAATTATCGTTGATACTTATGGTGGGGCAGCTCCACATGGAGGTGGAGCTTTTTCAGGGAAGGATCCTACAAAAGTTGATAGATCAGCAGCTTATGCTTCTAGATACCTTGCAAAGAATATTGTTGCTTCAGGAATTAGTGATAAATGCCTTATACAACTATCGTATGCTATTGGAATATCAAAACCTTTATCAATTTATTTGAAATTATCAGATAAAGATGAAAATAAAGTTGAGGATGTTAAAAAAATTATTAAAAAAAATTTTGATCTCTCCCCAAGAGGAATTAGAGAAATGTTAGATTTAAACAAACCTATATATGAGGTAACATCTGCATATGGTCATTTTGGTAGGAAACCAACAGATAAAGGTGAGTTTTCTTGGGAAAAAACAGATAAAAAATCTTTATTTCAACTGTAAACTTGAAAAACTCCTAATAATCGAATATTAAAGTATAAAATTGTAAATTTCAAAAATGGGCTTTAGCCCATTTTTTTTTGGAGAAACAAAAATGCTAAATAGGGGATTAGATAAGTTAGAATTATTGAGAATAGTTGACGCGGTAGCCAATGAAAAATCTATCGATAAAGAAATAGTCATTGGTTCAATGGAGAGCGCAATCGAGAAAGCTGCTCTAACTAAATTCGGTCACAACAATAATATATTTGTTAAAATAGACAGAGAAACCGGGAATATTAGTATTCAGAAAGTTTTAGAAGTTGTTGAAGAAGTTGAAGACCCAAGTAGAGAAATTTCTCTCAACGATGCAAATAAATTAAATGAAAAATCCGATGTCTACAAATTAGGAGACAAAATATATGAGGATTTACCCCAGATAGATTTTGGAAGAATAGCAGCACAGAGCGCCAAACAAGTAATAAATTTAAAAGTAAGAGAGGCTGAAAAAAACAGACAGTTTGAAGAATTCATTGATAAACAAGGCTTAATATTAAGTGGTATTATTAAGCGTCTCGAATACGGAAATGTAATAGTTGACCTAGGAAGAGCTGAAGGAGTAATTAAAAAAGATGAACTAATTCCAAGAGAGATACTTAAAACTGGAGATAGAGTAAAAGCTTATTGTTATGAAGTTAAAAAAGAACTCAAAGGTCATCAAATATTCTTATCCAGAGCACACCCACAATTTTTAGCAAAATTATTTTTTCAAGAAGTCCCAGAAATTTATGAGGGTGTGATAGAAATCAAATCAGTTGCTAGAGATCCTGGAAGCAGAGCAAAAATTTGTGTATATTCGAAAGATACATCTATAGATCCGGTAGGTGCTTGTGTTGGTATGAGAGGTAGTAGAGTACAAACAATTGTTAATGAACTTCATGGAGAGAAAATAGATATAATCAAATGGACAGAAGATCTCCCAACACTAATTTCTGAGTCTTTATCTCCAGCTGAAATACAGAGAGTTCTAATAGATCAAACCAATAAAAAAATAGACGTTATTTTGAGCGAAGAAAATTTAAGTAAAGCTATTGGGAGAAGAGGTCAAAATGTTAGATTGGCTTCAAAATTAACGAACTTTGAAATAGATATCTTAACTGATAAAGAAGACTCTGAGAGAAGACAAGCAGATTTTAAAGAAAAAACAGAAACGCTCATTAAAAATTTAGAAGTCGACGAAACTTTAGGACAGCTTTTAGTTTCAGAGGGATTTCAAAGCATCGAGGAAATATCTCAAGCTAATCCAGATGATATTGCAAAAATTGAAGCAATAGACGAGGACACCGCTAAAGAATTAATAGAAAGATCAAAAGAGAGTTTAATAAAAGTCAAAGAAGAAGTAGGAAAAAAATTAAAAGAACTAGGTGTTGAGGATCAACTGATAAATCTCAAAGGTATGACGCAAGGAATGTTAGTAATATTAGGTCAAAAAAATATAAAAAAATTAAATGATTTTGCAGATTTATCTACCGACGAACTTGTTGGTGGTTATGATGAAATAAAAGGAAAAAAAGTAAGACTTCATGGTTATTTAGAGGAATTTTCATTAAGCAGAGAGGAAGCAGATGAATTAATAATGTCTGCAAGAAATATAGTATACAAAAAATAAAATGGAAAAAAATAAAGAGAAAAAAAAGACACTAACCATTTCATCAGGCTTTAAAAAAAAGATTGATGCAAGCTCATTTCAAAGAAAAGAGGGGAAAAAATCTTTTTCAATATCAAATGATAAAAAAAGAACTTTTAAAGGTACAAAAAAATTTAATAGAGACCCTTTGCCAGACCAACAATTAAAAAAAAATGAGGGGAGAAACAAAAAATTTACCAGAAAATTTGTCGAGCAACAGGCCACAAAAGCTTTTATAAAAAAAGATGACAAGCCATCAGGAAAAAGTAAATTAAAATTAAAAACCCCAATAGATAAAAGAGACTTTAAATTGACAGTTTCAAGAGCTTTAAATGTTGAAGAGATAGAGATTAAACAGAGAAGTTTAGCTGCAGTGAAGAGAGCTAGATTAAAAGAGAAAAAAAATGGTCCAGAGATTGAAGAAAAAAAGGAGTATAAAAAAGTTATTAGAGAAGTCAAAATCCCAGAACAAATAACAATTCAAGAACTGTCAAATAGAATGGCTGAGAAGTCTAACGATATAATTAAATTTCTTTTTAATATGAAGGTTATTGCAACAATTAACCACACAATTGACAAAGACACTGCAGAATATATCGTAAAGGAGTTTGGTCACAAAGCTATTCTAGAGGACGCGCCTACTAAAATTATCACTAAGAAAAAATCAATTAGTGGTGAAATTAAGAGAAGACCACCAGTGGTAACAATTATGGGCCATGTTGATCATGGTAAAACTTCTCTTTTAGACGCTTTAAGAAAAAGTAACGTGGTATCTAATGAGCATGGAGGTATTACACAACATATTGGAGCCTACCAAGTTAATGACAACAAAGGAAAGTTAATAACCTTTATTGATACTCCAGGTCACGCAGCATTTACTGAGATGAGAGCTAGAGGATCTAAAATCACAGATATTGTGGTGCTCGTTGTAGCAGCCGATGATGGTATTAAACCTCAAACTATAGAAGCAATAAATCATGCCAAAGCAGCTAAAGTTCCTATCATAGTTGCTATAAATAAATGTGATCTCCCAAATAAGAATATTACAAAAATTAAGAACGATCTGATGCGTTACGAATTAGTGGCGGAAGAGTTAAGCGGAGAAACATTATTTGTTGAAGTATCAGCGGTAAAAAAACAAAATTTAGACAAACTAAAGGAATGTATTTTGTTACAATCTGAAATTTTAGATTTAAATGCCTCAGTAAGTGATCTTGCTGCTGGAGTTGTAATAGAGTCAAAAATTGACAAAGGCAAAGGTCCAGTATCTACAATTTTAGTTTCAAATGGAAAGCTTAAAAAAGGAGATCATTTCATTTGTGGTAAAACATATGGAAAAATAAGAGCTATGATAAATCATGAAGGAAAAAACATTGACGAAGCGCTTCCATCTATGCCAGTTGAAATATTAGGAATGAACGACACAGCTTTTGCTGGAGCCGAATTTCTCGTAACAGAGAATGAAGAAAAGGCAAAAGAGATTTCAGAATTTAGGAAAGATAACACTGTACAATCAAAATTATTAGTAAATGATAAATCAAATATTTTTGAAAACGGTGAAAAAAAGGAGGAACTAAATATTATTTTAAAATCGGATGTTCATGGTTCTAGTGAAGCTCTTAAAATGGCTATAGAGAAAATTGTGCATCCAGAGGTAAAACCAAAAATTATATTATCGGATATAGGAATGATCAATGAAACTGATGTGTCTTTGGCAAAAGCTTCGAATGCAATATTGATTGGTTTTAATATTAAAGCTAATCGAGAGGCAAAAAAAAATTCTGAAGAACAAAAAATTGAAATTAAATATTTTAATATAATATATGAAGCCCTTGAGTTTATTGAAAAAAAACTCTCTGGTCTTTTAGAGCCTGAAACAAAAGAAATTCAACTCGGGTCAGCAGAGATCCAGAAGATCTTTAAAGTTTCGAAGTTTGGAAAAATTGCTGGATCAAAAGTAATCAGTGGAGAAATACAAAATAAATCTAAAGCTAGAATAGTTAGAGATGGAAAAGTAGTTTATGAAGGAGAAATTATCAGTATTTTTAGAGAAAAAAATGCAGTAAAAGAAGTAAAAAATGGTTTAGAATGTGGTATCAGTTTAAAGGATTTTCTAGACTTCAAGGAAAAAGATATTATAGAGTCATATCAACTAGAAAAAATTGAAAGAACAATATGATGACTAGTAATTTATCGAATAAAGCATTTTCACAAAGACAGCTAAGAGTTGGTGAACTAGTTAAGCAGAGCCTTGGAGAAATCTTTATCAAAAACGAGACAAAAATATCTGAACTCAACTCGAAGTATATTACTGTTACCGAGGTAAGAATGACACCTGATCTGAAAACAGCAAGAGTTTACGTAATTCCATTAGGGGGCTTTGAAATGAAAGAGATTGTTGTAACCTTGACTGATAACGCCCATCTTGTTAGAAAAGCATTGTCAAAAAAGCTAAATTTAAAGTTTCTTCCTAAATTGGTATTTATCGAAGATCGCTCATTTGAATATGCTGAAAAAATTGAAAAATTGATCGCAGAAAATAAAAGAAATGAAACAAACAAAAAAAGA
>MDSW01114695.1_pt1 | contig 16271 bp, 9 predicted proteins | sample 811171 | NCBI WGS metagenome assembly MDSW01 (sample SAMN05326641, study PRJNA326480) | marine metagenome | isolation source: seawater | place: Atlantic Ocean: North West | collected 2012
AAATGGTTTCTGGTACAGATACGATGGTAGTTGGTCAGGTGCTGCTGCAACAATTGCAGTAAATGAAGCTGGTCAATTAGTTGTTGATGTAACTGCAGTTGCTGGTGAACCTTGGCACTTTATGGTTAAACAAAAAGGTTTAACGTTACTTGGTGGTGAAACTTATAAATTATCATTTGATGCTGTTGCAAGCGTTGCAAGACCAATCCGTGCAGGATTTAATCCTCTTGGAGAAGCTCAAACTATTCAATTAACTACAGAACTTCAAAGATATGAATTAATGTTTGAAAATGATGGTGCAACTGTTGAAACTCGTTTAGAATTTTTATTTGGTGATGCAGTGGGTACTGTTACTATTGATAATGTAACATTAGAGCTTGGAATGATGTTAGAAGATATTATTCCAACAGATAGTGGTGAAATTGTTGACGGTAGTTTCTCTACATCTCCAGCTGAACTTCCATTAGAAACACAAGATGCTAATTATCAAGATATTACTGAAAATGGTTTCTGGTACAGATATGACGGTAGTTGGTCAGGTGCTGCTGCAACAATCGCAGTAACTGAAGGTCAATTAGTCGTTGATGTAACTGCAGTTGCTGGTGAACCTTGGCACTTTATGGTTAAACAAAAAGGTATGACTTTAGAGAAAGACACTATGTACATGTTGATGTTCGAAGCGGTTGCAAGTGTTGAAAGACCAATTCGTGCAGGATTTAATCCAGGTGTCGATGCTGAAACATTTACTATTGGTACTGAATTAGCTGTTTATGAAATGCCTTTCTATTATGAAGGCGAAACTGCAGAGGTTCGATTAGAATTATTATTCGGTGATGCTGTAGGTCAAGTTACTATTGATAACGTAATGTTGTACAAAGGAGTATATCCTCCAATGTTAACATTTGAAGATTCAAATGAATTTGTTGATGGTGGATTTGATACATCTCCAGCTGATCTTCCTGTAGAAACACAAGATGCTAATTATCAAGATATTACTGAAACTGGTTTCTGGTACAGATACGATGGTAGTTGGTCAGGTGCTGCTGCATCAATTGCAGTAACTGAAGGTCAATTAGTTGTTGATGTAACTGCAGTTGCTGGTGAACCTTGGCACTTTATGGTTAAACAAAAAGGTATCAGTTTAGAGCAAGGAAGATTTTATATATTAATGTTTGATGCAGTTGCAAGTGTTGAAAGACCAATTCGTGTAGGATTTAACCCTGGCGTTGATGCTGCTTCACTCACAATAGGTACTGAAATGGCTACTTACGAAATGCCTTTCTATTATGAAGGTGAATCCGTAGAAACTCGTTTAGAATTGTTGTTCGGTGATGCAGTGGGTACTGTTACTATTGATAACGTTAAATTAATGGTAAATGAAGTGCCTTCACAAGCATTAACTGTTACTCAAGTTTGGGATGCAGGATTCTCAACATGGTATGAAGATTACACAGATGTGACTCTTCGTGGATTAGTTGTTGGATTCCATGACAAAGGTTATGTTCTTCAAGATCCAGCTACTGCTGAAATGATTGCTATTCATGATTCTACAAACACTCCAGTTTTAGGTGATCATGTAGAATTAGTTGGACAATTTAATCAAAGTTTTGATATTGCGAGAATCAAAAATGTTTCTTCATTAACTGTTCTTGAACAAGGACTTGCTCCAAATTGGGATACGTCTAATGCAGTAGAATTACCTTGGACAGACCTTGCAAACTTTGATATTGCTTTATATCAAGGAAAATTAGTAAAAGTGACTGGTCTTTGGGCTAAGCTTTACTCAGGTGACACTAGTTATGCTAGAATCGCTCATGATGAAGCAGGAACAGGATCAAAACAATATGATGGTGCATACATTGGTTTACAAAATAAAGCTAATGAAATGAACTTAACTGGAACTCTAGCTGATATATTTACAGGTTTAGATACTGCAACTGAATATTCTGGATTAACATTATACTTATTCTTCTATGACAGCACATCCAGTTATGAAAAAGCAGTTATATTAACGGATGCATTTATTGTTAACCCAGCGTAGGTTATAAAATGAAAAAAATAATATCATTTATATTTATAACAATAATTTCTATTACTCTTGTTGCCTGTGGAAACACAGGTGACGGGGGTGGTGGTGGTTCACAACAAATTGAACTATCATATGCTGACTGGGGAGATCAAGAGTTGAATCAACAACTCATAGATGCTTTCATGCAAGAATATCCAGATATTAGAGTAACTTTAAGATCAGATATTTCTGGTTCAGGAGATGCTTTTACTGGAAATTTAGTTACTGCAGCTCAAGCGGGATTATTACCAGATGTTTTTGCTACAGATAATGTTCCAACAGTAGTAAATGCTGGATTGACTTTAGATGTAGCTGAATTATGGAATAATGATCCAGAAACAGAATTGATCTTCAAAGACATAGCTGCAACTGCTGTTTACAATGGAAAACGATTTGCTGTTCCATCATTTCAGTTTCTAAAAGGTATCATGATTAACTTAGATATTTTCGAAGAAGCGAATTTGACGACTGTTGAAGGACAGTATCGAATTGATAATGATGGTTATCCTGAAAAAGATTGGACATTTGAAGAATTTGTCAATATATGTTCTGCAATCAAAGATTTTGATCCAAATAATTATAGTGGTGGATATGTTTTAGGTTTAGATACCTGGTATGGTACTCCAGACTTTCAACAGGTTTGGCCAATGATGGATGACGCTGATGTTGCATATGACACATGGGATGGCAATCAGTTTAATTATTCAACTAGCCAATCATGGCAAGATGCTATGGCTGCTAAAGTTGAAATGCATGCTTTAACTGATGGGACCACAACAAGATTAGAAGATGAATTTTTAGAAGCAAATCCAGATTTAGTAGCTTATCATATAGCTCAAGGTACGGCAGCAATGGATATTGAAGGTTCATGGCAACTAGGGTTTATTAATTCAGCTGCTGCTGATGGCATTAATCTTGGTTTCTGGCCATATCCTCAAGGAGATGCAGGATTTTTCCCACCAACAATCTTAGACTATTTAGCAGTTTCAAGTGAAACAGAGTATCCTGATGAAGCATACTTGTTAGCTAAATGGATGAGTTTCGGACGACAAGGATGGGGTGCTAGATTAGATGCATTAGAACTAGGCAACAATCTCGCGATTGCAAATGGAGAAGATCCTAAACTATTAGATAGATATCCGATAGGAGACTATCCAGAGATTTGGGATAGAGTAGATGGGTTTGTTGAAGGTGTTGAAGGTATAGATTACATTTTTGATCATATTGAATTCGCAAAACCTGATCTTGACAAATGGCTTCCAGGATATAAAGATTTCTGGTCATGGGCATTTGATCCAGAGAATCCATGGAATTTTAATGATTTAGTTGTTGCAGGCGTTGCGTCAGTACCAACTTGGGCACAAGAATGGGAAAATAAAATGAATGAAATCGTTCAAAATGCACTAAGCACTTTGGGTCAGCCACAGCAAGAAGAAGAATAGATTTTAAGAGAATTAATAGTAATAACATGTAAATAAATGTTATAATATCCAAGAGGGGTTTTTTCCCTCTTGGATTACTTTAAAGATGAGGAACATATGAAGAAAATATTAGAGATTATTAAGGGTATGTTTACTTGGAAAAGAATGGTAGGATCACTTTTGTTAATTTTGGTGATTCTTTTTATAGTTTTATCATTTTTTCAAAGTAAACAGTTAGATGATTATGTTAGTCTGGATCGTTTAAGTAATACGATAGACGGATATGTATCAGAACAATATAATTCACCACTTTATTCAGATTACATTGATGGATTTCAACAAAATTTAAGTAATGAAATTGAAAGAAAAGTTGAACAAGAATTTATTGACGGAATCTTAGTTGATGAAAATAACTCTGAATATGGGAAATATTTTGATACAGCTGAATTTAATGAAGCTTTTCTTTTAAATAATGAAAATGATGTTGAAATTAATCATAACGCTTTAAGAGATGGCTTATTTAGAATATCACTCAATTATATGATTGTAGATCCTGCAATAGATGCAGTTCAAATTGATTTAAAAATAAACGGCGAAACACCTTTTTATGAATCTCAAACATTGGTTTTACCATCAGAGTGGCAATTTGAAACGAATATCTTTACAAAAGATAGATATAATAATGATATACAACCAAGGTCTTACAGACCTGAAATTTGGCAATCTGTAGAATTAAAAGATTATAAAGGAATGTATCAAAGTAATTATCAATTTTTTCTTCAACCTGGTGATACTATTTCATTAAGTTACATCAATGCAGGTATACTTGTGGAATCAGTATCTTATGTTACTGAAAATGAAACGCCCAGTTATGAAGAATATATATCAGGTTTTCAAAATGAAAAGAGAGTTGAAGAATTAATCCAAATCTCTGCAAGAGATATTTACTCAAGAAGTGATCCTTCAATTAGACTAAGGGTAGAACAAGATCCATCTAATCTATACTACGGCACACAAGAATTAAAACTTAACACAATTTTTGGAGACTCATGGGAAAACGGAGGTCAAACTGTTTCATATCAAATCATCACGAATGAAGCCGGCTTATACAATTTATCTTTTAAATATAGACAATACCTTCTCAAAGATATGCCTTCATTTAGAAGAATTTCCATTAACGATGAAGTTCCTTTTTCTGAATTTAATAATGTGTCATTTCCTCATACTATGTCTTTTGTTAATAGAACGTTAAGAGATAAAAGTGGGAATCCTTACATGATTTATTTAAATAAAGGTGCCAACACCATAAAACTTGAGGCTGTTACTAGTCCATATAAAAATTCTATTGAAACATTGAAATATATCATGAATGGAATTCAAAATTTGTCTTTAAATATAAAGAGATATACAAGTGGTGGAACAGATAGATATAGAGATTGGGATATATCTGTATATTTTCCAGAAGCTGAAAACACCATTAAACAATGGGCTAATATATTAGATGGGGTGTACTTAGATTTATTAAGTGTTGCGTCATCGGATTCACCTTCTGAACTTGCAAATCTAAAAGTATCAAGAGATAGATTGATTGATATTTCTAAAAATATTAATGAATTGCCTTCAAGAATGGTTCAATTTTCTGACGGAGATTCATCTGTAAACCAGTTATTAGGAACGATAGTTGCACAATTATTAAGATCAAATATTGAACTTGAAAGAACAATGATACACGGTGATTTAGAACTTCCAAATCCTTACGCAGATATCTTTACTAGAATTTTCGAAGGCACTAAGAGATTGATACTTTCTTTTATTAATAATCCTTATAGCATTAACAACTCAAGTGATGATTTAAATATATGGGTTAATTATCCAAGACAATATATTGAAATAATGCAAATTATGATTGATCAACAGTTTGATAGTGATAGAAAAGTTACATTATCTCAAATGCCAGATCAAAATAAATTAATTTTAGCTAATACATCTGGTCAAGCTCCTGATATTGCACTAGGTGTCGATCACTGGATACCTTATGAGTTTGCAATTCGAGGTGCAGTAAAAAATCTGAGAAAATTCAGTGGATATGAGAATCTAGTTAATCAATTTTCTCCTGGAGCAATGATTCCATATGCATTTGAAGACGGTATTTTTGGAATTCCATCGACTCAAAATTTTTGGGTCACATATTACAGAACAGATATAATAAATTCAATTGGATTGGATGAGATTCCTTCCACGTGGGATGAATTGATTTCAACTTTACCGCTACTCCAGAGTTATGGTCTAAATTATTTTATACCTTTAGCACAATTTAGTGGACTAAAACCTTTTGTTGCAACTATCCCATATGTTTATCAATTTGGTGGAGATTTATATACTGAATCAGGTATGCAAACTGGTATCAATAGTACTGAAACAATCGAAGGCATGGAATTAATGAGTGAACTTTTTACCCTTTACAACGTTCCTAAATTCGTTGGAAATTTCTTTAATTCATTTAGATATGGTACGTTACCAATTGGAATTGGAGATTTAGCAACATACATTTTACTAAACGCTGCAGCAGATGAATTAGACGGTTTGTGGGACATGGCTCTTCACCCTGGTGTATATGATCCTATATCAGGAGAAGTTAATAGAGCTGCTTCTGTTGGAGCACAATCAAATATGATTTTATCACAAGCAAATTATCCTGAAGAAGCATGGAGTTTTCTTGAATGGTGGATGTCTACCGAGGTCCAAATTGAGTTTGCTTTTACACTATTGTCAACCTATGGAAAACAATATTTCTGGAATACTGCGAATCTTGATGCTTTCTCACAAATTCCTATGCCTGTTCAACACAAAGAAATTATATTAGAGCAATGGAAATATGCTATTGAAGCACCTAGAATACCAGGAAGTTATATGGTTGAAAGAGAAATAAGCAATGCATGGACCAATATTGTTTTTAATGGAGAAAATCCGAGACAAGCTCTAGATGAAGCGGTGAGGATTGCAAATAGAGAAATTTTATACAAAATGTCAGAATTTGATTATGTAGTTGATGGTATATCGATCAAAGATTACTTAGTGCCTACCTTAGAAAATATTTACTTATGGCTAAAGGAGGATGAAACATGATAAAAAGAATGAATCGTCCTGCTTGGTTTATTGTTCCATATTGGTCTTTATTTTTAGTTTTTATTATTTTGCCAGTAATAGCAGCAGTCTTTCTTAGTTTTACTTACTTTAATGCAATAGAAACGCCAGAAATCATTGGGATAAATAATTATGTTGAGTTAATAACAATTGACACTGTATTTATGCAATATGTTTTATCAAATACACTGAGATTTGCATTAATTGTTGGTCCTTTTGGTTATATCATGGCTTTCCTTTTAGCTTGGATGTTAGCTCAAATACCGAAAATTCCTAGAACCATATTAGCTATTATTTTATATTCTCCATCATTAACTTTAGGAGTTGCGATGGCAGCAATGTGGAGAATTATTTTTTCAGGTGACGCAAACGGATATTTAAATGCGATTCTCTTGTCAAATAATATAATATTGGAACCTATACAGTTTTTATCATCGCCCCAATATCTTATGACAATCATGATTATAGTTTCGCTTTGGAGTAGTATGGGTGTAGGTTTCCTTGCTATGTTAGCAGGTGTTTTAAATATTGATCAGACTCTATATGAGGCAGCATATGTTGACGGAATCAAAAATAGAACTCAGGAAATTTTATATATTACACTTCCCTCAATGAAACCACAACTCTTATTCGGAGCAGTAATGGCAGTTGTGACAACTTTTCAAGCCGGAATGATAGGTGTTCAATTAGCGGGTTCTAATCCAACCCCTCAATATGCAGGTCAGTTGATTGTTAATCATATCGAAGACTTCGGATTTATAAGATATATGATGGGATATGCTGCAGCTATATCAGTTGTTTTATTGCTCATTGTTTATGCTCTTTCAAAAATAACATTTAGAGTACTAGGAGATAAATCGTGAAAAAAAGAATATCAAATTTTCAAGGAATGAAAATTAATCCAAGTAGATTTCATAGAAGTCAGCTGATATTTTATATTTTATTAGTTCCTTTTTCAATTTTAATGTTATTGCCAATTGTTTTCATTTTTAATCACGCATTTAAACCAATCGGTGAACTTTTTGCTTACCCACCAAGATTTTTTGTAAGGCAACCTACATTTGATAATTTTATAGAGTTGGGAAGAATAACCTCCTCTTCAGGTGTTCCATTTTCTAGATATATTTTGAATAGTTTATTTGTTACATTACTTGGAGTTGGAGCAGCAATTTTGATAACAAGTTTATCTGCATATGGATTATCTAAATTAAAGTTCAAGGGAAAAAAATTCTTGTTTGAAGTTAATACAATTGCATTGATGTTTGTTCCAATAGCCGTTCAAATTCCAAGATACTTAATCATAGCCCAAAGTGGATTGATTGATAGTTATTTAGGACACATATTACCTGTAATAGTTCTTCCTGTAGCAATGTTTCTTTTGAAACAGTTTATTGATCAAACACCTAATGAACTAATTGAATCTGCTAAAATAGATGGTGCTTCTGAAATGGAAATTTTTTTCAAAATAATATTTCCAATTATTCTTCCTGCAATTGCAACGGTAGGTATTCTTTCTTTTCAAGTTTTATGGAATGATGTAACAACTTCGATATTATACATAAACGACGAATCAAAAAGAACTTTAGCGTTTTTTATGATGAGTTTAACATCACTTCAGGGAAATACTGTTGCTGGACAAGGAATGGCTGCAGCAGCTTCTTTAATAATGTTTATCCCTAACTTGACTTTATTCATCTTTCTTCAAAGTCGAGTCATGAATACAATGGCACATTCAGGTATAAAATAATGAAAAAAATAATTTTAATTGTTCTCATGCTTTTATTTGTTCCAATAATGGCTATATCTGCAAATGGTATACCGTATTTGACATATACATATTCTTCTACTAATCGCAGATTTGTATATACACAAGATGCATATCTACCTTTATCTAGAATACAAAATTTAGAAGATATAGAAATGCAAGATCCTCAAGATATAACCATAGATAATAACGACATTTTATATATTGCTGATAGAGGACTTGGTTTTGTAATTAAGTATGATTTAGAACTTCAACAAAAAACAATTATTGGTGAAGGAGTACTTTCAAGTCCTACTGGTGTTCATGTTGCAGAAGATGGAAGAGTGTATGTTACTGATTTTGAACTAAAAAAAGCATTTCAATTTGAAATGAATGATAATGAAGTATATGAATTAAAAGTTACTTATCAAGAACCAGTTAATTCCCCTTTTTTTGGTGAAGACACTTCTTTTGATCCAACTAAAGTTGTAACTGATAAAGCAAACAATGTTTATGTTCTTCTGGCAGGAAATGTTAATGGCTTAGCACAATTCAAGAATGATGGCTCATTTTTTGGATATTTTGGTGGAAATAAGATTCCTCCAACGTGGCAAAATACGGTAACATATTTATTATTTGATGAAAATACTAGAAGAGATTTGTTTCAGATAATACCTGATCCTGTATATAATCTTGCCATTGATCAAGACGGTTTAATTCTTACTACAACAAAAGGACAAGAAGGATATCTTAAACTTAATATAGCTAATTTTGTCTATAACTCCTCAGTTTGGGGTTTTGATAATGTTGAAGATCTTTTTGTAGGTCCTTATGAAACTATTTTCACAATATCATCTAATGGATACATTGTTGAATATGCTCCAGATGGATCTGTTTTGTTCATATTTAGTGGAACGGATTCTTCAGGAGTACAAGGTTTATTTCAGAATCCAACGGGTATTGCAGTAGATTCAAAAAACAATTTGTATGTAATTGATGACAAAACCAAATCATTACAATTATTTACACCAACTTCCTTTGCAAATTTAATACATTATGCTATAGAACTCTATCAAAATGGTAGATACAAAGAGTCATTGGAACCATGGCAACAAGTGCTAGAAAAAAATGCATTATTTGATTTGGCTAATCAAGGTCTTGGTGATGCTTATTTTGCAGTACAAAATTATCGTGAAGCTCTGTACTATTATGAGATAGCTAGAGATGTACAAGGGTACAGTGATGCATTTTGGGAAGTTAGAAATGATATATTGCTAGAGTCGGGATCATCAGTCATAATTTTTATAGGAATAGTATTTTTATTTACTCTTGTTAGTAGATACTTAAAAATTAGTGAGAAAATTTTAAAACCAATAAAAACAATAAAATCAAAAATTATGAAATTAAAATTTGCTAAAGATATCGTATATCCATTTTATATTCTCAGACATCCAATAGATGGACATTATGGAATAAAAAGAGAGTCTAAAGGTTCTATAACATCAGCAAATTTATATTACTTTTTATTCTTTATTTTTTACATGTTTTTCATTTATGAAACTAATTTTTTATTCAATCCAATTATTTCATCGCAAATAAACATAGTAGAAGAAATTGTAAAAGTTTTTGTTCCTCTCTTACTTTTTGTTTCAGCAAATTATTTAGTTTGCAGTATAAGAGATGGTGAGGGAAGATTTAAAGATGTCTATTTGGCTACTTCATATTCTCTTTTGCCAGCTATTATTGGATTACCTATTATTACAATTGTATCTCAAGTATTAACATTAAATGAGGGCTTTATTTTTGATGCTATGTATGCTATTACATTATTTTTCACAGGATTTTATATGTTATTCATGATTAAGGAAATTCATTACTATGATTTAAAAAATACTATAGGAAATTTTTTAATTACATTATTTACAGGATTAATGATTGTAGTTGTAATCTTTATAATATATCTGCTACTTGGAGAAATTGTGACATTAATACTTGATATCATTAGAGAGGTGAATGTACGTGCTTAAATTTATAAAAATTTTATTATCAGCAACTTTATCTATTTCATTAGTTGTCTCATATCAAAATATCAAAAGATCTGATTTATCAGATGAAAGCAATTCATTAGACTACGTAGAAAAAGCTTTATTGACTTCGAATAGGATGACTCAACCAGATAACTTTAGTCTTGATAAAATTGAAACTTATGAAAATGAATTTAAACTACCTTACGATGAAGAAGTATTATCTGAATTAGGATATGATTACAATATTGAGAATGATTTATTTAAATTATATTTTCATTCATTATCTTTTTCAGTTGTTTTATATGATAAAACAAACGATTACTATATTTCATCTCGAGCTGAATTTCAAGGTATAACCGGTACTAGAGAAAACAACACCTCAACTAGAAATATGATGAATAGTGGTTTATGGATTAGTTATGTTAGAAAGGCTAATGTTTCAACAGCAACTGAAGAAACAGATTCGATATATTCTGCTGCGGATGTAAAATATGTAACTGATGGATCCATTAAAGATGAGCAAGACTATAAATCTGTATTTGAAGTTAAAGAAAACTCATATGATTTTGATGCAGTTGAGTTAAATGTAAATGAAGTCAATCAGTTGTTAGATATTACTGTGAATTATAAAGATTTAGGATTTAAATTAAGTGTAATTCTATCGTTAAATGAAAGTGGATTGAATGTTCAAGTGCCAGCTGAAAAAATCGAAGAAAATAGTAATAGGTTTTATTTAACTAAAATTACTCTTTTTCCTTATTTTGGATCTGTAAGAGAAGATAGTGCACCTGGCTATATGGTTGTACCTGACGGTTCAGGGGCCTTAATTAGATTCAATAAACCAATTGAAGAGACTTTGAGAGCTAGATTCTATGGCAATGACTTGGGAATTAATTCAGCATCGGGTCCATACTTTTCTCTTCCAATCGCTGGATTGATAAGTAACGTTGGAAAAGAGGGATTTTATGTAAGAATTGAAGAGGGTGCCGCATCTTCAAAATTTGAAGCTTCGTTTTGGTCATCTAATTCTAAGTATCAAAAATTTTCGATTACTCACATACTTAGACCCATCTATAAAGCAATTATTAATCAGGCTGGGGACGGTAGAGAGCAAGTTCCGGAATCTATAAATAATATTGATTTTAAAATGACGTTTGTAATTTTAGGACAAGACTCTAGTTATGATGGAATTGCATTAAATTATCAAAATTATTTATTGGAAAATGAACTCGTTCATCAAAAAGAATATTCTGATGAATTGCCGATGGTATTGTCTCTATTAATGGGAGATCAAACACCTGCTTTTTTGGGCACTTCATATCTTGAGATGACTTCGTCTGAAGAAGCACTACAGATAATTGACTACTTCAGGGAAAATAGTATTCAAAAGTTAATTTTAGAGTTTTATGGGTGGTCATTAGATGGACATGTTGATGAGACTCCTTACAGAATAAGAAAAGTTAGTGGATTAGATAACCTTATTTCTAAAATTAGAGAGATGGATTTACCTTATTATTTATTCCAAGATTATATTATTGGAAGTTCGTTATCTTCACGATTAATATTTAATCGAGATGTATCGAGAAATTATTCTAGATTAAAAATGGATTATCCAATATTTTCTTTAAATTCTCAACTTGTTGATTTATATTATATTTATCCAAAACAAAGTCTCGCATTTTCAAATAACGATGAATTAAAAAATGTTTCATCTCCTAACATGGGGAACACATTATTTAGTTTTTTTGATGGAAAATTTAACTCTAGATATGAAAGTTTATCGTTTTATGATCAAATTATGAGTCAATTTGAATCGCAAATGCTTTATAGACCAAGTTTATATGCTTGGAAATATATGGATGTATACAAAAATATTCCTATGATGCATTCTAATTATTATTATTATACTGATGCAATACCATTAGTCCAATTAATTTTAAAGGGAATTGTACCTTATTTTAGTGAACCTCTTAACTTTAATGCTTTAGGAGATGATGCTTTATTGAATATGATAGACTATGGTGTATATCCAAATTACGTTCTCACTAAGGAACCAACAGAAAAAATGAGATTTACGAGGTCGGCATTATATTTTACAACTGAATTTGAAGTATTTAAAGATGATATAATTAATACATATAATATGTTGAACAAGGTACATAAAGAGGTCGGTGATTCAAAAGTTGTTAAACGCGATGTTCTTGATTATGGTATTGTACTCGTAAGGTATTCTAATGATCACACCGTAATTATAAATTATTCTGATATAGATTATGAATATGGAACTTACATTATTTCAAGTAAAAGTGCTGAGGTAATTTATGACTAAAAAAACAATTAATTCGAAAAAACTAGATTTTACCAAAATGAAAATATTTTTTATCAAAATTTCAAATTTTGTTTCATTATTATTTGAAAAACTAGGTTATTTTTTGACTCATAATATATTTGTTTATGTTTATCCAAAAAAAGTAAGATTGTTTGGGATTAAATTTAATATCACAAGAAGTAGAAGAGATGCTTATTACGGTTACATGTTTATATTATTGTGGTTAATAGGTTTTCTTATTTTCACTCTATATCCGATGTTTTACTCCTTTTATTTAAGTTTGCATGAGGCGTATTATAATTTGCAAGAAGGGATTACATCAACATATATAGGTTTTGAAAACTATTTAAATATTTTTAGAAGCCAAACTTTAGTTCCTTTGTTTGCAACTTATGTTGTAAGAATGATATTATCAGTACCTCTAATCATCGTATTTTCAATATTAATTGCAGTGTTGATTAACGTTCCAATGAAGTTAAAAGGATTATTTAGAACAATATTTTTTCTTCCTGTGATAATTGCAACTGGACCAGTGATCGGAGAACTTACTAATCAGAACGCTACTACACTTCCTGCTTTAGAAAATTCGACATTATTGGTTTATATTACTGAAAACTTAGGAAGTTGGATTGCTGATCCTTTAGTGTTGTTGCTAAATTCGTTATTGCTTGTATTATGGTATGCTGGTATTCCAATTTTGATTTTTTTAGCAGGCTTGCAGAAAATAGATAGATCTATTTATGAAGCTGCTTCGATTGATGGTGCTTCACCTTGGGACCGTTTTTGGAAAATTACTTTACCTGGGATTTCATCGTTAATTGGAGTATCTATAATCTACGTTGTTGTAACTATGAGCTTATTTGTAGAATCCGGAGGAATTTTAGAATTAACAAGATCACATATGCTTGTTGGAGCACCTGACAGTCAATTTTGGTTTGGATATGGATATGCTGCTGCGATTGCATGGACTTATTTTATATTTATGGTTCTAATTATGTTAATATTTATTACAATTTCAAGGGGGAGAAAGGGGTCTAGAGCATGAAAATACGAAAAAAGTTATTCGGAATGCAATTTACTGATGGTCTAATTTATAAAATTATAGTTCTAGTTCTTTTAATTAGTTTCTCTTACATTTATTTATATCCAATGTTATTTATGTTAACAAACAGTTTCATGAATGTTGATGATTTGATTAATCCGGGAGTCAATTGGGTTCCAACAGTACTTGAATTAGAAAATTATAATCGTGCTATTCAAGTATTAGAATTGCCGGCATCAATTTTTGACTCTACTGGATATGTTTTACAAGTCTCAATATCAGCTACGGTATCATCTGCACTAATAGGATATGGATTTGCTAAATTTAATTTTCCGTTGAAAAAAATTCTATTTGCATTTATGCTAGCAACATTTATTCTTCCATCTCAGGTTACGATGGTTGCTAATATGTTAATTTTTAGAAATTTAGGTATTATGAGTAGTGAAAATTCAATGGTATTACCTGCGATCTTTGGTCAAGGGGTAAATGCTGCAATTTATATATTGATATTTTATCAATTCTTTAAAACAATTCCAGGAGTTTTAATGGAATCTGCAGAGATAGATGGGGCGAGTCCAATAAAAGTCTTTTACAAAATTGCTTTACCATTAGCTATCCCATCTTTTCTAATAGTTTTTTTATTTAGTTTTGTTTGGTATTGGAATGAAACATTTATTACAGGTTTGTATGTGGGCGACCAAGTTACGTTGCCTTTAAAGCTACAAGCTTTTAGAGCAAGCTATGAAAGTCTTTTCCCTCCAGGATCTTTTGGATCTGAATTAAACGAAGCTATTATGCTAGCTGGTAATATGATTACAATATTGCCATTATTGTTGTTGTACTTTTTTGCACAAAGATTTTTTACAGAATCAATAGATAGAACAGGAATCACCGGAGAATAATATGAAAAAACAACTTATGTTTATGATAATTTTAATATTAAGTTTTCTAATTACCAGTTGTGGGAATAGTTTACCAAATAATCTCGAACCTTTAAAAGCCTATGAAAATTGTGAAATTAAAACACTTTCTGAAGATTATGTTTGTGTATGGGCCGATGAATTTAATGGATCAGAACTGGACATGACAAAATGGAATATAGAAGTAAATGGATATGGCGGGGGTAATCAGGAACTCCAATATTACAAAGAGGATAATATTTTTGTAAGAGATGGTAAATTAGAAATTGAGGGCAGAAAAGAATATTTTAGTGGCAAAAGTTATACATCTGGGAGAATTAATTCAAAATATAAAGGTGATTTTAGGTATGGAAGAGTAGAATTTTCAGCTAAAGTCCCTACAGGTAATGGAACATGGAGTGCCGTTTGGTTACTTCCAACTATGAATAGTTATGGTGGTTGGCCCAATTCAGGTGAAATTGATATACTTGAACATGTAGGTTATGATCCAAATCGTGTCTTTTCATCTACCCATACAAAAAAATTTAATCATTTGGGTGATAAAGGATCATTAACTTTTTCAAAGACTTTGTATGAAGCGACTACAGATTTTAACAATTATGTTTTTGAGTGGGAACCTGGGAATATGAAAATGTATGTTAACGAATCTAAAATTGGTGAATTTAATTATGTGCCCGCATATAATCAAGATGTAGAATATAAGGATGTTTATCCCTTTGATCAAATGTTTCATATTATAATAAACTTAGCTATTGGAGGCATTTGGGGAGGGGTACAAGGAATAAATGATGAAATTTTTCCAACGTCAATGTATGTTGACTATGTGAGGGTGTATCAAAAAAATATTGCAAATATTGACAAAACTGCACCTTCAAAACCTGAAAAAATAAGAAAAATGACAAGTTTGAGCAGATCAATTTTTTGGAATCCATCTGAAGATGATGTTATGGTTGAAAAATATGCAGTATATGTTGATGGTGATTTTTATAAATATACTAATCTTAATCAAATAAGGTTTAATTCTCTTTTCCCAGGTGAATATGAAATCACTATAGAAGCCATCGATTTTACAGGAAGAGTATCAAGTAAAAGTGATAAATTTATTCTGTTGATATAAAAAAAAGCCGTTGAGGCTTAGTGGTACCCCCTATCCGGCTCGAACGGATGACCCACTGATTAAGAGTCAGTTGCTCTACCAACTGAGCTAAGGGGGCAACATAAAATTGTTATAACATAAAAAAGAAAGTCTTGCAAGGATAGTAAAATCTAGTTAAGGTATATAATAAAAAAAAGGAGGAGTCATGAACAAACTCAAACTTAAAGATAAAATAATCAGTATTTTAACATATTTAGTTTTTATTTTAGCATTATGGTATACAGTATGGACAATTACAGGAGGAGACGATAGTAGAGGAGACTTGCTAATTGGGATTTCACGCCAGTGGTATTTCTCAAACCAATCAAACACACTTGTTGTCTTTGCTACTGGGTTATTTTGGTTAAGGTTAAATGATAAAAAGTGGTTTAAATATTTTGCTTCTATTGTCGCTACAAATATATTTATAACTGCAACAGG
>MDSW01075774.1_pt1 | contig 16270 bp, 24 predicted proteins | sample 811171 | NCBI WGS metagenome assembly MDSW01 (sample SAMN05326641, study PRJNA326480) | marine metagenome | isolation source: seawater | place: Atlantic Ocean: North West | collected 2012
GTTTTAAATAAACTTTTAATCTAAAAAGAAATATACTAAACGAATCACACCATTGTCAATAGTTAGTAAAAAATAAAATTTTCTAACAACGAATCGACTATGATGGAGACCTTTAATAGTTCGATTAATAATAAAATCAAAACTTGGTTTTAGATTATTTAAGCGAAGAAGTAAAAACAAATTATTTATTAAGAGATTAAAATATTCTAACTTGTTTTTTTAAACGCAATTGTGGAAATAAATAAAATAAAATTTGAGACCTTCTGGTTTTATAAATTCCATAATTTTAAAAATTAATATATGTTATACTATATTGGTATTTTAGAATTTAGAATATCTCATGAGCATATTAGTTATTGGGGGTACAGGTACACTAGGCCGCCAGATTGTAAAGCAAGCATTGGATGAAGGTTATCAGGTAAAATGTTTAGTAAGAGATTTTCGGCGAAGCGCTTTTTTAAAAGACTGGGGCGCTGAACTTGTTTATGGGGATCTTTCTATACCATCAACGTTGCCTTTAGCACTGAAAGGTGTAAAAGTAGTAATAGATTCTGCTACTATACGGTCAACAAACAATTATACAGCTGAAACGGTTGATTGGAGGGGTAAATTAGCGCTTATCGAGGCCGCAAAGTTAGTAAATATACAAAAATTTATTTATTTTTCGATCCTGAACGCTTCTAAGAATACCTCAATCCCGTTGTTAGATTTAAAAATGAAAGTTGGTAGTGAACTAGAGAAATCAGGCCTGAAGTATACAATATTCCAGTGTTCCGGATTTTTTCAAGGTCTTATAAGTCAATATGCTCTTCCAGTTTTAGAAAATCAAACAATATGGTTGCCCGGCGATTCCACTTCTACAGCTTATATTGATACTCAAGATGCAGCCAAGGCTGTTGTTGAGACTTTGAATAGTGATACTTATACTAATCGAAGTGTATCTCTTATTGGTGAAAAGTTTTGGACGCCAAAGGAAATTATACAACTTTGTGAAAGACTATCGGGTAAAACAGCTAAACTTTCATACATACCTACAATAGCTTTTGGCTTTTTGAAACAGTTTTTTCGATTTTTTGAATTTACTTGGAATATCGCGGATCGTTTACAATTTGGCGAGATTCAAAATGACGCTAGTTCAAAAGAAAAACCTCAGAACGAAATTATTTGGAAGGTAAACAGACTTAGTCTTGAAAGTTATTTCCAAGAATATTTTGGTAAAATCTTAAAAAAACTTAGAGAAACAAACTACCAACAATCACAAAAATCTGATGAAATTTCTTTTCTTTAAACCAATTTTTTAAATAAAGGAAGTGTAAAAACTAATTGACCTTTGGCTTTATTATTTATATAATAGTCTTGGTATATAAAGGGACTGTAGTTCAATTGGTTAGAGCACCGCCCTGTCACGGCGGAAGTTGCGGGTTCGAGTCCCGTCAGTCTCGATAAAAAAGGATAAAAAAAAGCTCCCCTAATTAGCTAACAAGCTAACTAGGGGAGCTTTTTTTATTAATTAAAAATTTTTAACTTCTACATCAACACCTGCAGAAATATCTAAATTTTTTAAATTTTCTAAAGTTGTATCTGTAGGCTTATAGACATCAATAATACGTTTATGTGTTCGTATTTCAAAATGGTCTCGTGCCTTTTTATTAACATGAGGAGATGTTAAAACACAATATCTTCGAAGTTTTGTTGGTAAAGGTATTGGACCAATAGCCTCTATTCCACTTGCTTTAACAGCATCTACTATTTTCACGCAAGCATTATCTAAACTATTTGATTCGTATGATTTAACACTTATACGAAGTTTTTGGAGTTTTAATGAGCTCATTTTAAGTTTTTTTTACTCGATAATTTTTGATACTACTCCAGCACCTACTGTTCTTCCACCTTCTCGAATTGCAAAACGCATTCCCTGTTCGATCGCAATTGGATTGATCAGTTCAGCAGTCATTTTAATTCTATCACCAGGCATTACCATTTCAGCAACACTACCATCATCACCGGTAAATTGTACAATAGTACCTGTTACATCTGTAGTTCGTACATAAAATTGTGGACGATAACCTGTAAAGAATGGTGTATGACGACCACCTTCATCTTTATTTAAGATATATACTTCAGCCTCAAACTTTTTATGTGGAGTAATACTACCCGGCATGGCTAAAACCATTCCTCTTTCAATTTCCGTTTTCTGTATACCACGGATAAGAATCCCAACATTATCTCCTGCCATACCTTGATCAAGAGTTTTTTGGAACATCTCGATTCCAGTAACCGTTGTTGCTTTTGTATCTTTTAGGCCTACTAATTCTACAGCATCACCAACTGATACCATTCCTCTTTCAATTCGACCTGTAGCTACTGTACCACGACCTGTAATAGAGAAAACGTCTTCAATAGCCATAAGGAACGTTTTCTCTGTGTCACGTTCTGGAGTAGGAATATAGCTATCGACAGCATCCATTAGGTCATAAATAAGATCAACCCACTTATCTTGACCTCTTTCTTTTGGACCTCCCTCTACTGCTTGTAATGCTAATAATGCAGAACCTGAAACAAAAGGAATTTCATCCCCTGGGAAATCATAACTTTCAAGAAGTTCTTGTACTTCTAATTGAACTAATTCTAGAAGTTCTTCATCATCTACTTGATCTGCTTTATTTAAGAACACAACAAGGTAAGGTACACCAACTTGCTTTGCAAGTAAGATATGCTCTCGTGTTTGTGGCATTGGACCATCGGCAGCAGAAACTACTAAGATTCCACCATCCATTTGAGCAGCCCCTGTAATCATGTTTTTTACATAATCCGCGTGTCCAGGACAATCTACGTGAGCATAATGACGATCTGCTGTTTCATATTCTACATGGGCTGTATTAATAGTAATACCACGAGCTTTCTCTTCTGGTGCTGAATCAATCTCATCAAATTTTTTCGTCGCCGATTCATTGTGAATTGCTAATGTTGCTGAGATTGCAGCTGTTAGGGTAGTCTTTCCGTGGTCTACGTGACCAATAGTTCCAATGTTAATATGTGGCTTTGATCGTTCAAACTTTTCGCGTGCCATACTATTTTTATTACTTTAAGGTTTTTTTATTTAGTTGTTCGATTTAAATACTTTTGGCGAAAACCTAATAATTAGAATTATTAGTATCTAAAATGAGCAAATGCTTTGTTAGCTTCCGCCATTTTATGGGTCTGTTCTTTACGTCTTACACTATTTCCAGTTTCTTTGGCGGCATCCATGATCTCGTTAGAAAGCTTTATAGACATACTTTTACCCGATCGTGCTCGAGCAAATTCTGTAATCCATTTTAAGGAAATGTTTATGCCTCGATAAGCTCTAATTTCAATAGGTACTTGGTAAGTAGAACCACCTACGCGTCGAGCTTTCACTTCAACTTGAGGTGTTACATTTTTAACAGCTTTTTCTAATATTAAGACAGGATTTTCTTCCGTTTTATTAGAAATTATTTCTAATGCATTATAAACAATTTTTTGAGCCAGTGATTTTTTCCCTGATTGTAAGATACGGCTTACTAACAGGGTAACTAATCTACTGTTATATATAGGGTCTGGCTCGGATAATACTCTTTGCGCTCTACTTCTACGTGACATAATTATAATTAAATTTTTTGAGCAATAGTTTTAACTTTAGTATTAGATTATGAACTCTTAGGTTTTTTACCTCCATACTTTGATCTGCTTTGTCTTCGATCTTTTACACCAGCAGCATCTAAAGTTCCACGAACGACATGATATCGACAACCCGGTAAATCTTTAACACGTCCTCCACGAATTAATACAACAGAATGCTCTTGAATATTATGACCAATTCCAGGTATGTAAGCAGTAACTTCAAAACCAGAAGTTAATCTAACACGTGCAACTTTACGTAAAGCTGAATTAGGCTTCTTTGGAGTTGTTGTATAAACACGTGTACAAACACCTCTCCTTTGCGGGCAGGATTTAAGGGCAGGTGATTTAGTTTTCTTCTTATTAACTTTTCTTTCAAATCTAACCAGTTGTTGAATTGTTGGCATAAAAATTATTTTTCAGTTTGACTTTCAATACCGTATTTACGCATAAACCGCTCAACTCGACCCTCGGTATCAAGAATTTTTTGCGAACCTGTATAAAACGGATGGTTTCCAGACCAAATATCGACATTTAATCTTTCTTTCGTTGAACCGACTTTCATGATTAGTTGACCATCACAATAAACTTTTGCATTAGGATACCAATCAGGATGTATTGATTTTTTTGACATTTTATTGAAAATTTTAACGTTTAGAGAACTGAGGCGCTTTTCTTGCCTTTTTAAGTCCATATTTTTTCCTTTCTTTGCGGCGGGAATCTCGAGTTAAAAACCCTTCTGCTTTAAGAGACTCTCGATTTTCCGGGAGCATATAACACAGAGCTCGGGCAACACCTAGTTTTATTGCATCCGCTTGCCCCTTTAAACCACCACCATGTGTAGAAACAAACATATCGTACATGTTTTCTAGACCTAATGTTGTTAAAGGTACTTTCGAAGCATTAATATATTGCGAATTAAACTGTAAATATTTTTCTCCCTGCTTATGGTTTACAACCATTACACCTGTTCCTGGAACTAATATAACTTTAGCGACGGAAGTTTTTCTACGTCCTATTCCAAAATAAGCCGACTTCGTTTCTGAAGTTGATAAAGACATAATGTAATTTTAAAAGTTTCTAAATTTTGGTCAAAGATTCTATTTGATATTAAAACGTGTAGCTACATTTAGATCTTGCCTTTTAACAGTCGTTTTTTTGTAGTTTTTTCATTATTTAAGATCTAGATCAAAACGGTTCTTAAGACTATTACAAACTTCATCTGCTGATTTTTGACCAAAATTTTTAAATTCTAAAAGGTCTTCCGCTGAATATTGTAATAAGTCTGCTAAAGTATGAACATTAGCACGTTTTAGACAGTTATAGGCTCTAACAGATAACTCTAGTTCTTCAATAAAAATTGTATCTAAATGTTCAGTCTTTTCTTCTTGAAAAGGTGTTTCAATACTTGCGGAAGAAGGCGCAACTGTATTAGCTATTTTTAATAAACTAAAAGTATTTTCTAAGATCTCCGCACCTAAGCTTAAAGCTTCGTCGGGCAAGATACTACCATTCGTCGAAATTTCTAGAATTAAACTTTCTAGTTCAAAAGCTAAGCTACTTCTGGAAGTTTCAACAAAAAAATTAACTTTTGTTACAGGCATAAAAACCGCATCAACTGCTAAAAAACGTTCTGGTATAGAAGATTCCAGTCTACTATTTGTAAAATAGTTTTGTCCTTTAGCAATCAAAAATTCCATTTCTATATTTTCTTTTTTAGTTAAACTTGCGATATACTGCGACGGATCAACTAAAGAAATATTATGTGGAAGTTCTATATCATTTGCTATGATAATACCTGTATCGTTTATATTTAGACGAGCTAGTGTTGGTTCTTCTAGTTCACCTTTAAATACAATTTGTTTTAAGTTTAGTAAAATATCGACAACGTCTTCTTTTACATTTGGAATCGTAGAAAACTCATGTTCAATACCTGTAATACGAACTCCAGTAATTGCAATACCTTGTAGGTTTGATAATAAAACACGTCGTAAGGCATTACCAACCGTTGTGCTTTGTCCTTTTAAAAAAGGGCCGATGGAATATTTTGAATAAAGTTCGGTAGCTTTAGTTTGTGTAGATTTTAAACATTGAACTTGAAACATAATTCATATAAAATTTACAGAAATTAGTCATTACCAAAAGTGAGTAATCTTGTGTTATATTTTAGTTTACACACGTCGTTTTTTAGGAGGACGACAACCATTATGCGGAACAGGTGTAATATCTTTTATAACTAATACTTGAAGTCCGCATCCTTGTAAAGCCCGAATTGCTGTTTCTCTACCACTACCAGGACCACTAACTACAACCTCTGCTTGCCTCATACCTTGCTCGTAGGCAATCGTAGCTACTTTTTCCGCAGCCGATTGAGCAGCAAAAGGTGTGCCCTTTTTCGCGCCTTTAAAACCACTACCCCCAGCAGAAGCCCAAAATAATGTATTTCCTTGTTTATCTGTGATATTTACAATAGTGTTATTAAAAGTGGATTTAATATGAACAACTCCGGTATTAGTTGTTTTTTTAGACTTTTTACCAGAAAAGCGCTTTAATTGTTTGACCATATTAAGCTAATTTAAAAATTTGTTATTTCTTCTTTGAAACTGGAATTTTAACTTTTCCTTTTCGTGTTCGTGCGTTAGTACGTGTTCTTTGACCTCTTACAGGAAGTCCGACTCTATGTCGACGACCTTTTGCTGATCCAATTTCTGTCAACCTTTTAATGTTTTGTGAATAACTACGTCTTAAATCCCCTTCAGTTTGGTAATTTTCATCAATTACCGCCCTTATACGAGTAATTTCTTCATCAGTTAAATCACTGCATTTTGTACTTGGAGAAACATTAGCAGCTTTTATTATCTGATTTGCACTAGTATTACCTATGCCAAAGACGTAAGTTAATCCTATTTCAATTCTCTTACTACGAGGAAGATCTACTCCTGAAATACGTGCCATTATGTTTTTAGTGACTAATTTATTTACGTTTCATTTTTGCTCGGCCTTGTCGAACTTTTAAGCGGGGATCCGATTTACATATAAGATATAAACGCCCCCTACGCTTTACAACCTGACAATCCTTTGAACGATTTTTTAGATTGCCAATTGAGCTTACAACTTTCATATATTTCAATATATTCTTTCAAAAAACATAGATCTGATAGCGTTCAAATCTAAACCCAATCTGTATAGAAAAGGTTAAAATCCTATGTAAAACCATACTTCTACCAAATTTAATGGTAACTTACTTTAACGAAAAAGTCTACTTTTTTTCTTTTTCAAAGTTTTCGTAATTTTGAGAAACTAAATAACCTTTTATTTGAGAAGTTACGTCAGTAATTACTCCAATTAATATTAAAAGAGACGTTAAATTTTTAAAGATATTAAATTTTAGAAAATTTCCGAGTAAGACTGGAAAAAATGCAAGAAACGCTAAAAAGATTCCTCCCATAAATGCGAGACGGCTAATTGTTTTTTGCAAATAACGAGTTGTTGTTTTCCCTTGTTTGAGTCCAGGTATATTGTATGCCATTTTAGCTAGGTTATCCGCCAAATCTTTAGGTTTTAACACTAGAAGAGCATAAAATGTACTGAAAAAAATAACGAGAAGTAAATTTAAAACCGAGGAAGCTAAAGTTAATAATCCAGTTAGTTGACTACCGTCAATTTTTAAAATATTTGCTAAAAATAGTTGCAGTGTATAGATTAAAAATGTTACCACTGTAGTACTAAAAACCAGTGGCATAATCCCTCCTTGATTAAGCTTAATTGGAATATAACTTTTTTTTAGTTTAGGGTTATAAGATGATTGTTCGGTATAATTAAAATTTAATTGTTTCGCCGAAACGATATTAACTCTTTTATACGAATCCTGAACTAAAACAATTAAAATTACAATAAGAAAATATACAAACAAAGATAAAATAAGCTTTTCAATTGATAAATTTCCCAATCCAGAAATAAATTGATTAAAATTTGCGGGCAAGCCCCCAATAATATTAATAAAAATTATCAAGGAAGAACCATTACCAAGATTTTCGTTCGTTATAAGTTCTGCAAACCACAGTGAAAGCATTGATCCTGTAGTTAAAGAAAAAATAATTTTTAATGCTAAAATAGCGTTCCAATTAAAAACTACAGGTTTTATTAAAAAAAACGCAGTACCACTACTTAAGACTAAAGCCCATCCCAAAGTCAAATATCTAGTATAACGATTAATTTGTTGACGTCCAAGTTCTCCTTCTTCTTTTTGTAATTGCTCTAAGAATGGTATTACAGGCGTTAAAAGTTGAATAACAATGGACGAATTAATATATGGCAAAATACCAAGGGAACCTATAGCAAGAAAGGAACTCCCCGTTAAATTTTTTGCCAAACCAAATAAAGGATTTATTTCTTGGTTTTGAGAAAAAAGATCTAAATCAACATTAGGTACCGGAATATAAAGTCCTAATCTTATTAAAATAAGATAACTAAAGATCTTTAAAATTTTTGTCTGCAATAATTTTGTTGTTTCAGACACTACCATTAGTTAGTTCGTCGATTTTAAGAATTATATGATCTAAGTGTACTTAGCCCATTAATTGTGGCTCTAGCGTTATTTAATAGGTTATTTGAACCTAACTGTTTTGATAAAATATTCTTGATTCCTGCAAGTTCGAGTACCGTACGAATAGAACTTCCAGCAATTACCCCAGAACCTGGTGCCGATGGTCTCAAAATTAGCTTAGCAGCACCAAAACGACCACTTGTAGCATGTGGTATTGAATTGGAATTTGTTAAAGGAACAGTTATGATATGCTTTTTACCATCTGTTACACCTTTTCGAACGGCAGTAATCACATCTCCCGCTTTACCAACACCGACACCGACCTTACCTTGTTCATTTCCGACTACAATAATAGCACGGAAACTCATTTTTTTTCCTCCTTTTACAACTTTAGTTACACGTTCAATAGCTACAACGCGTTCTAACCATTCAGATTTGGTTTTCAGTATTTTTTTAGGGCCCATTAGAAAAAATATAATATAAAAATTTTTAGCGAAATGCTTATTTACCTGTTTTTCCCGCTTTACGTCTTACAATTTCTCCTTCGTAAGCAATACCCTTTCCTTTATAAGGTTCAGGTGGGCGTACAGAACGAATCTTAGCAGCAAATTCTCCAACCATATCTTTGTGTATCCCAGAAACGACAACACTATTAGGGTTTTCTACTTTTACAAACAACTCGTCTGGAGTAATCATCTTAACTGGATGACTATATCCCATATTTAATAAAAGATCTTTCCCGTCAAGTTGTGCACGATAACCAACACCTGTAATTTGAAGCCTTTTTTCAAAACCTGAAGAAACGCCCGTAACCATATTAGCTACAAGTGTTCTCGATAGCCCATAAAGAGCTTGAGACAACTTGGTATCTTGTGTTTTTTCTATATATAATTTTTGACTGCCTTCATCTAGGGTACAACATACTAAAGATGGTAAAATTCTAGAGATGGAGCCTTTAGGACCATCAACTAAGATTTTCTGGCCATCAAGTTTTACTTTTACTTTTTCTGGTATATCTATAATTTTTTTACCGATACGAGACATATTTAATCTTTAAGTTACCAAATATAACATAGAAGTTCACCGCCAACACCTACTTTACGAGCTTCTTGATCTGTCATTAAACCGCGCGAAGTGGAAACAATTGCTGTTCCAAATCCACCTAAAACTCTAGGCATTTTTTTTGCTCCACTATAAACTCTAAGACCAGGTTTACTTATACGTTGAATTTTTGTAATACTAGGCACACGGTCTTTACCACTATATTTTAGAGATAAAAGAATCGAACTATTTAAACCATTTTTCAATTCTTCAAAAGAATTTATTAAGCCTTCTTTAAATAAAACTTGAGCAATATTGCGTGTTACTTTTGTCGAAGGTATTTGTACAATCTGATGTTTTGCTAAATTCGCGTTCCGAATTCTAGTTAACATATCAGCTATAGTATCCGTCTTCATTTTAATTTTTTCTAAAAATTTAAAATTATTTTGCAGTGAAAGGCATACCAAATGCTTTAAGCAAAGCGTAAGCTTCTTCATCGGTTTTTGCCGTAGTTACAATCGAAATATCTAAACCACGAATTTGATCAACATCGTCATATGATATTTCTGGAAAAATTAATTGTTCTTTTAATCCCAGATTGTAATTACCTCTACCGTCGAATCCATTTGGGTTAATACCTCGAAAATCACGGATTCGTGGTAAAACAATATGAATTAATTTTGTAAGAAAAGTATACATTTGATCTTTTCTTAAAGTTACAGAAGTTCCAATTTCCATGCCTTCCCGAATTTTAAAACCGGCAACAGATTTGGTAGCTTTATTGATCGTAGGCTGTTGGCCCACAATTAATCGAAGTTCTTCTAAACTAGAGTCTAATTCTTTGGAATTTTTAGAAGCTTCTCCAATTCCTCGATTCACCGAGATCTTAATAAGCTTCGGAACTTGTTCAATGTTTTTGTACCCAAATTCATCGATTAGTGACGGAATAATTTTTTGCTTATATATAGCTTTTAAGTCTTTTTTCATAAAAAATAATAACTTATTTTTCTAAATCTTTACTAAAGTACTTCGGGAGCTAGTGAAACAATTTTAGTAAAACCTTTTTCTTTTAATTCTCTAGCAATCGGACCAAATACTCGAGTACCTCGAGGATTATTTTCTTTATTGATTATGACAGAAGCATTATCGTCAAAACGTAAACGAGAACCATCTTTACGGCGAATCGATTGTTTCGTTCTAACAATAACTGCTCGAACGACATCTGAACGTTTAACCGTAAGATTTGGTGTAGCATCTTTAACAACACCAATGATCACATCTCCTACGTGCCCATATCTTCGATTACTGCCAAGAACTCGAATACACATTAAATTTTTAGCTCCACTATTATCGGCTACTCTTAGACAAGTTTGTGGTTGTATCATTTTTTATGTGGCTGATTTTCTTAAAACACTAATAAGAACCCAATTTTTAGTTTTACTAATAGGTTTAGTTTCACGAATACGAACCTGATCTCCTATTGCTGAATTAAAAGTAGAATCTTGTACTGCGTAACGTTTCGTCTTAGTAATAACTTTTTTATATTTCTTATGAATAATGCGATCATTTACCGCAACTATTCGGGTATCTTTCATTTTGTCGCTAACGACAATCCCAACTTTTTCTTTTACGACCATATGTATAAATTTTTTTAAAATTGCTTTATACTTTTTCTAAAATTTTGGTCTTAATTGGAAGCTTGTAAGACGCTAATTTTAAAACTTTATTCGCCATTTCTTTATTTAAACCATTAATCTCAAAAAGAATAGCGCCAGGTTTTACTACGGCTACCCAATAAGCGACCGTACCTTTACCAGAACCCATTCGAGATTCTGCTGCTCTTTCAGTAATAGGTTTATCAGGAAAAATTCGAATCCAAATTTTTCCAGTTCGACGAACATAACGTGTAATACTCCGTCGTGTGGCTTCGATTTGACGCGAAGTTAACCATACAGGTTCTAGTGCTTGAATACCATAGTCACCAAAAATAATCGTATTTGCTTTAGATACCCCTTTTAATCTTCCGCGATGTTGCCTACGAAACTTTGTTCTTTTAGGTAGTAACATAAACTTGTTTTAAACTAATAAGTTAAAAAATTTCTTTATTAAAGATCCAGACTTTAATACCTAATACACCATAAATGGTATTCGCGCGATGAGTTGCATAACTAATATCTGCTCGAAGAGTCTGAAGTGGAACTCGACCTTCACGAGCCCATTCAGCACGAGCAATTTCAGCGCCATTTAATCTACCGGCAACTTGTATTTTAAAGCCTTTGACGCCGCTCTTTTGCAGCATCTGAGTTGTTTGGCGAATTGCTTTTCTAAAAGCTACACGTTTTTCTAGTTGATCTCCGATAGATCTTGCTACTAGAGAACTTTCGTTTTCAGTTTTTACAATTTGTAAAATTTTTATTCTAATTTGTTTTGAATCGCTAACTAATGTTTTTAAATTTTCCTTTAATTCAACAATCAAATTAGTTTGGTCTGTTTCTGCTATAATCGCTTTTGGTCTTGCAGCATATATGATTAATTCAAGTTGATTTACTTTACGCTGAATTTCTAATTTAGCAATTCCGGCTTTTGTATAAAGTGAATCAAATTTTTGTTCAAAAAATTGTCTGATTTTATAGTCTTCCTTCAGAACTTCACTGTAAACACCATAATTTGCAAACCAAATAGAATTGTGCGATTTATTAACACCAGTACGGAAACCGGTTGGATGCGTTTTTTGTCCCACGAGCTATATAATTTTAATAATTTAACTTTTTTATTCCATAACAATCGTTATGTGTGATGTTGCCTTTAAAATTCGATAAGCACGGCCCTGGGCTCTTGGACGAAACCGTTTCATTGTTGGGCCTTGGTCTGCAAAAGCCGATTTAATTATCAAATCTTTTTCGTTTAAATTATTGTTATGTCGTGCATTTGCAGTTGCCGAACGTAAAACTTTGATAATCGGTGAGCAGGATGCATAAGGCATAAATTCTAAAAGTAGTAAGGCTTCAGAATACGTTTTTCCCTGAATTTGCTTAAGAACTCGGCGAATTTTACTTGGTGACATTCTCACATATTTGGAAACAGCTCGAATTTCTTTTTTTTGCATATTAATTTTTTAACGTTTTCCTTTTTTATCTTTTTTAACGTGGGAACGAAATGTTCTACTCGGGGCAAATTCACCTAATTTGTGACCAATCATCTGATCACTTACGAAGACTGGTAAATGCTGTCTACCATTGTATACAGCAAAAGTATGCCCAATCATACTAGGTAAAATTGTTGTAGATCTTGACCACGTTTTAATTATATCTTTCTTACCACTAGCATTCATTTGTTCAACCTTCTCAATAACATAAGAAGCAACAAATGGTCCCTTTTTTAAAGAGCGTGACATGTTATATTAATCGAATTGGTTAATTGTTTACACAAGATTTAATAATTAATCTAACGACGAGAACGGATTATATATTTACTACTTGCTTTCGTTTGCTTACGAGTTTTAATACCTAAAGCAGGCTTACCCCAAGGAGTAACCGGTTTAGCTCTACCAATAGGGGAACGCCCTTCTCCACCACCATGTGGGTGATCAATTGGGTTTTTTACAACACCCCTTACTTTAGGTTTTTTTCCAAGCCAGCGGCTTCGTCCGGCTTTTCCTAGAGTAATATTGATGCTATCAATATTACCTACTTGACCTAACGTAGCATAACATTTTTTGTTTACCAGACGAACTTCATTGGAAGGTAACTTCAAAGTTACAAATTCACCTTCTTTTGCAATTAGTTGTGCATATGTTCCTGCAGCACGAGCTAATTGACCACCTTTACCAAGTGTTAATTCGACATTATGTATAATACTACCGAGTGGAATAAACTCTAGCTGCATAGAATTACCTACTTCAATTGGTACATCGTTACCAGAATAGATATTCATTCCAACCTTTAAAGATCTCGGGCAAAGAATATACTTCTTGGAACCATCTTTATAATGTAATAAAGCGATTCGAGTATTTCTATTAGGATCATACTCAATTGTCGCAACTTTTGCCTCTATAGTAGATTTTCGATGATAATCTATCATTCGATACTTACGTTTATGTCCGCCTCCGCGACCTTTAACTGTAATAATCCCTCGGTTATTTCGACCTCCACAGGCCTTTTTTCCAAAAGTTAATGATTTTTCGGGTTTTACTTTCGATAAATCATCAAAATATGAAACTGATTTTGAGCGGGTCCCTGGACTATATGCCCTATAAAGACGAATTGCCATAAAATATTTAACTAATTAAAAACGTCTAACTTTTGATAACGCTAACCTATTCTTCTTCAAATAAACTAATAGAATTTTCTGGCGCTAGTTTAACTATTGCTCGTTTATAACGAGCCTTGTTTCCTATAAATTTACCTACTCGACGCTTCTTTGCTGGTAGCAGAGAAGTATTTACGGAATTTACTTTGACATCAAAGAGTTGTTCGACTGCTAATTTTATCGCAGATTTTTTTGCTTTTACATCTACAGCGAAACTATATTGATTTTGTTCGATTTGCCGTATTGTCTTTTCAGTAAGAATTGGATATTTTATTATATCCAGTAAATTTCTCTGTACGGATTGAGTGTAAGACATAAAACAATACTAAAATTCTTTTGTACTTAATATTTTTGCGGCTGAACTTTTAATACGTTATTTTTCTTACCAGGAATAGAACCTTTTAAAACAATAATGTTGTCATCCGAATTTACGTATAAAACCTCAGTATTTTTAAGAGTTACAGTACCTCCACCTAGTTGGCCGGCCATCTTTTTTCCCGGATATACACGGCCTGGCGTACTACCTGCACCAATACTTCCAGGTAAGCGATGGTTTTTAGAACCGTGTGTCATAGGTCCTCGACTAAAATTATGTCGTTTTTGGTTGCCGGCAAACCCTTTACCAATACTTTTACCAGTTACACGTACTTTTTGGCCAACAGAAAACGTGTCAACGTTTATAATTTGACCTAATTTTAATTCTTCTGGTTTTGTAACACGAAATTCTCCAAACGATTTAAATCCTCGATTACCCAGTTTTTTTAGATGACCTCGAATGGGTTTATTTAAAGTTTCTAATTTTTGTTCCTGGTAAGCCACTTGAACAGCATTATAGCCATCTTTGTTTTTAGTCTTAATTTGACTAATTTGGCATAAACCGGTTTTTAGTATAGTTACTGGAATAATGTTACCCAAATCGTCAAATATTTGAGTCATTCCAACCTTTTTTGCAAATAATCCTGCTTGCATAAGCTACGATTTAATTTTTTTTTCAAAAATGCAATTTTATAAAAAAATTTACTTTATATTTTTTTCGAATTTAAAAATATATCTATAAAAAGTCTAAACGAAGCATATGAATTTGTCTATTATCGATCTATAAAAACGGCTAATTATAATCAGTTAGTTTATGTACCGAATCCGTAAAGCTATTATTTTATGAATTTAAGAAATAGAATTTAAATTACATTAAGGAAAATACATGGTCTAATTATATTGAAACATCCGTTAACGATGTTTTAAAGAATGTTATAAGAAAAGTTAGTTCAAAGCGTAATATACAAGCACTTTTAATACGGTCAATTTTAATTTTTTTGTGCATGTAGATTAATTAAAAATTTGTAATATATTTTTCTCGAATTTCAAAGGTGATAAAGTGAGCTTTTAAGATGCCTAAGTTCGATATTGAATACCTAGGTTTAAACTGAATTTAAGCACTTTGTTTCTCTTATGAAATTTTCTACGGTAAATACTCCTTTTAAAACAGACAAATTAAAACTAAAATTTACGTTGTGTAGTTATTAAGATTCAAAATAAAATAATTAAAATATGGGTAAAGTTATTGGTATTGATCTAGGGACAACAAACTCGGTTGTAGCAGTAACGGAAGGTGGTAAACCAGATGTAATCGCAAATGCCGAAGGTGAAAGAACAACACCTTCAGTAGTAGCTTATACAAAAAAGGGAGATCTTCTTGTAGGACAAATTGCCAAAAGGCAGGCTGTAATTAATCCAGAAAATACATTTTATTCAGTAAAACGTTTTATTGGACGAAAAACAACAGAAGTAACAGAAGAATTACGTCAAGTTTCATATAAAGTTCTTCAAACTGAGGATATTATTAAACTTGATTGTCCAGCATTAAATAAACAATTCGCTGCCGAAGAAATTTCTGCGCAAGTCCTTAGAAAACTTGCAGATGATGCTTCAAAATACTTGGGTGAAACTGTTAAACAAGCAGTTATCACCGTACCAGCATACTTTAATGATTCACAACGACAAGCAACAAAAGACGCTGGTAAAATTGCAGGATTAGAAGTGCTTCGTATTATTAACGAACCAACTGCAGCCTCTTTATCTTATGGTTTAGATAAAAAAGATAACGAAACTATTTTAGTTTTTGATCTTGGTGGAGGAACATTTGATGTTTCCATTTTAGAAGTTGGAGACGGAGTTTTTGAAGTATTAGCAACATCGGGTGACACTCAACTTGGTGGTGATGATTTTGATGAAAAAATTGTCCAATGGTTAATAAAAGAATTTCAGGACCAAGAAGGTATTGATTTAACTAAAGATAGTCAAGCCTTACAACGGTTAACCGAAGCGGCGGAAAAAGCTAAAATCGAACTTTCTACTTTAACACAAAGTTCAATCAATTTACCGTTTATTTCTGTAACACCAGAAGGACCAAAGCATTTAGAGAAAGATTTAACTCGAGCAAAATTTGAAGAACTTTGTTCGGATTTAATCGACCGTTGTAAAACACCAATCGAAATGTCACTAAAAGATGCTGAGTTGAGTCCTGCCGCGATTGACCAAAATGTTTTAGTAGGTGGTTCTACAAGAATACCTGCTGTCCAAGAACTTGTAGAAAAGTTATTAGGAAAGACACCAAACCAATCAGTAAATCCGGACGAAGTTGTGGCAGTAGGAGCCGCTGTCCAAGCTGGTGTTCTTGGAGGCGAAGTTAAAGACATCTTATTACTAGACGTTACACCACTTTCATTAGGAGTAGAA
>MDSW01027405.1_pt1 | contig 16269 bp, 11 predicted proteins | sample 811171 | NCBI WGS metagenome assembly MDSW01 (sample SAMN05326641, study PRJNA326480) | marine metagenome | isolation source: seawater | place: Atlantic Ocean: North West | collected 2012
ATAAATCAGTTATTTCACCTCTATCACCTATTATTTCAGGCTTTTCCAAAACTGATGATGTCTCAATTTCCATAACTCCTCAGCTTAAAAATGAACATGAAACTTCTATCTTATTTGTTGATTTGGCAAAAGGAAAAAGAAGAATGGGCGGCAGCATATTTTCACAAGTTATTGGTAACAATAATGGAGATTCACCGGATGTTGAGTGCGTAGAAGAGATGCCTGCTTTTGTTGAGTGTATGAATAAACTTCTTAAATCCCGCAAACTTCTTGCGTACCACGATCGATCCGATGGGGGCTTAATCACAACATTATGTGAAATGGCTTTCGCCAGTAGGTTGGGCTTAGATATAAACCTTAAATCGGTTATTTCTGAAAAAAGCGAATTACTAAATTTCCTTTTCAATGAGGAGTTAGGAATTGTGATTCAGATTTATTCTAAAGATATCGATTTTGTTCTAAATACGCTCAAAAAATCAAACCTTCATACATATACTTACAATATTGGTTCGATAGACAAAACTGATAAATTATCATTTTCTCTTAACAAAAAGGAGTTGATAACTACAAATACCAAAACATTGCTAGAAAATTGGCACAGAGTGGGTTTTGAAATCCAATCTTTAAGAGATAATCCTGAGACAGCTAAATCAGAGTTCGAAATGGATACCGACTTAGATCAATTGGGACTATCTCCTAAAATTAATTTTTCTATACCTAAGAAAATTGACTTACGTAGCTCAAATCCAACTTTAGCAATTCTGAGAGAGCAGGGAGTAAATGGGCAAAATGAAATGGCTGCAGCATTCACAGAAGTTGGCTTTGATTGCATAGATGTTCATATGACAGATTTGATTTCCAATAGATATAAATTGGATGACTTTCAGGGTTTAGTTGCTTGTGGTGGGTTTTCTTATGGAGATGTTCTTGGAGCAGGTGGTGGCTGGGCAAAAACGATAATTTACAATGAAAACTTGAGTAGGCAGTTTTATGATTTTTTCCATAATGAGCATGTTTTTAGTCTAGGAGTTTGTAATGGATGTCAAACTCTGTCTAATTTATCGTCTTTAATACCGGGAACAGAAGGTTGGCCAGATTTTCTGAAGAATAGTTCTGAAAAATTTGAGGCCAGATTAGTTCAAGTAAAAGTAAATGACTCGCCTTCTATATTCTTCAAAGGAATGGCAGGCTCGGTAATACCTGTACCGGTTGCTCACGGAGAAGGTCGGGCGAGCTTTACAGATGAAAACATAAAAAATAAAAAAAACTCCACCATCTCTTATGTGAATGATAGAGGTAAGGAAACTGACGTATACCCTGCAAATCCAAATGGCTCGATTAATGGGATAGCGGGTGTTACAAATTCAATAGGAAATGTAACTATAATGATGCCTCATCCTGAAAGAGCTTTTTTAAAAGACCAATTGTCATGGAGTCCAGATGATTGGGGATTATATAGCCCTTGGATCTCTTTTTTTAATAACGCTAGAGAGTTTATTGATTAAGGCTGCTTCTTTCTTTCAATGGTATGAGTTGAAAGTGGATAATCTCCATTTATATGATCAGAGAAAAATTTCCTTAGAACAATGGGGACAAAAGGAAAAGCTAGTTTATCCCAAGGAATCTCTTTTTCATTAAATAATTTTACATCTAGACTCTCCGAAGTTGCTGAATAATCATCTTTAATGACTTCAGCAAGATAAAGCATGTATACCTGATTTATCTGTGGAACATTGAAAATCGCGTAAAGCTCTCCCATTTCGACTTTTGTATTTGTTTCTTCAAATGTTTCTCTGAAAGCTCCTTCAGATACAGTCTCACCATTTTCAAGAAATCCTCCTGGCAAGGTCCATTTTCCATAACGGGGTTCAATACCCCTTTTGCATAAGAGTATCGAGTCTTCTTTCACAGGGACAGTTCCAACAATAATCTTCGGATTCGAGTAATGAATTGCGCCGCAATTTTCGCAACAATATCTTTCTCTATTATCACCCTCAGGAATCTTTTTTACGTTGAGGGAACCGCAAACACTACAGAATTTCATTTGTTATATTTAGAATTAAGGCGCTGAAGTATAAACTATATGCAAGATCTTATTTAATTATTAATGCTTGAACAAATAAAAGAAAAAATTGGCGGTTATTCAGGAACGCCTCCAGTAGAAGAATTAAGAAAAGCTGCTGTTCTTATAGCCGTAACTGATGGACCTGAACCGGAACTTATCTATACCTTAAGATCCAACAAAGTTGGAAGTCATGGAGGGGAGGTCTCTTTTCCTGGTGGAATGTATGAGGAACAAGATCTAGACCTAAGATATACTGCATTGAGAGAATCGGAAGAAGAAACTGGTTTAGATATAAAAAAAGTAGACATCATTGGACCTATTGATACAGTAGTTTCCAGGTTTAATATCAGTGTGACTCCTTACGTTGGAATTGTTCCAAGCGATATAGAGTTGAATGATAGCTCGGATGAAATTGAGGCATGTTTCAAAGTGCCAGTCTCATTTCTTCTTCAAGATAATAGATTCCGAAATGATGAAATAACTAGAAATGGAGAATTGTTCTATATGCCTGCATACAAGTATGATTCTTATATAATTTGGGGTTTAACAGCGATGATGACGGTAGATTTCTTGAACATTGCACTTAATGCAAATATAGATCTGAAATCTAAAGGAAAGGAATTAGAAAAATAGAAATGCTTTATAAACTTGATGAGAATGAACCAATAATTGATGGGGACTTTTATGTTGCAGAGTCTGCATCAGTTATAGGAAAAGTAAGATTATGCAATAATGCGAGTATATGGTTTGGTGCTGTGTTGAGGGGTGATACAGAACTCATTACCATTGGCGAAGGTTCAAATGTTCAAGAACTTTCAGTTTTACATACTGATATTGGCTTCCCCCTTGATATAGGAAAAGACGTAACAATAGGACACAAGGTTATGCTTCATGGTTGTTCAATCGGTGACGGTTCTTTAATTGGGATAAATTCTGTTGTTTTAAATGGAGCTAAAATTGGTAAGGGTTGTTTGATTGGTGCTAATGCCCTTATTACTGAGGGAATGGAAGTGCCTGACGGCTCTTTAGTTTTGGGTTCTCCAGGAAAGATTAAAGGTGAGCTTAATGATAATCAAAAAAATGGATTGATTCTTTCGGCTAAACACTATGTCGAAAACTCAAAAAGATTTAAAAATGGTTTAAAGGAAATAGGTGTCTAAATGAAAAGTGAAGAATTAAATTACAAAATTGATGAGCAGAATTATAGGTCTTTCGTAGCTTACCCAGATGGCTCGAACGCGCCTCTGATCCTCATTGTGCATACATGGGCAGGGAGAGATAAATTTGTAGAGGAAAAAGCTAAAAAACTTGCTTCTGCCGGGTATGTTGCTATGGCAGTTGATATGTATGGAGATGGAAAAGTTGGAAGCTCAACAGAGGAAAATCAGGCATTGATGACGCCACTTGTGGAAAATAGAGATAAATTAAAGAAGATAATCAATGGAGCACTCGAAGAGGGCCAAAAACTTGAGGGAGTAGATCCGGCAAAGGTTGCTGCTATAGGATATTGTTTTGGCGGTTTAGTCGTTCTTGATCTTGCCAGGTCTGGGGCAGACATCAATGGGGTTGTGAGTTTTCATGGGCTATTGATGGGGTCCGATATTGCCGAAACAGGTATTAAGAGTAAGGTACTAGTTTTGCATGGAGAGAGAGATCCCATGGTCCCTTTAAACATGGTAGATGAGTTTCAAAAAGAAATGACAGCTGCTAGTGCTGATTGGCAACTTCATAGTTATGGTAATGCTTATCATGCATTCACGAGTCCAGATGCAAATGATCCGGACTTAGGAACTCAATATAATAAAGAAGCAGATACAAGATCTTGGCAATCAATGCATAATTTCTTCTCAGAAATTTTTTAAAGTTAGAAATGCTCTCCACCGATGAGATAAGAAAAATATACTTAGATTTTTTCCAAGAAAAGGGACATACCCTAGTTGATAGCGCATCTCTAGTTCCTGTAAATGACCCTACACTCTTATTTACTAATGCTGGCATGGTACCATTTAAAGACCTGTTGCTTGGGGTTGAGAAAAGAAGCTACAAACGTGCAGTAAGTTCCCAGAGATGTATTCGTGCAGGCGGAAAGCACAATGACCTTGACAATGTTGGATATACTGCAAGGCATCATACCTTCTTCGAAATGCTTGGTAATTTCAGTTTCGGAGATTATTTTAAAGAGGAGGCAATAGTATTCGCTTGGGAACTTCTGACTGAGAGATACAAAATACCACCCGAAAAACTCTGGATAACAGTTCATGAAAGTGATGATGAATCAGAGCAAATATGGATAGAAAAGGTAGGTATTGATCCTTCAAGAGTTTCAAAACTAGATGATGATGATAATTTTTGGACAATGGGAGATACCGGCCCTTGCGGTCCTTGCAGTGAAATTTTTTATGATCATGGAGAGCAACATAAAGGCGATCCCCCTAAAATAGGTCAAGATCCAGGAGATAGGTTCATAGAAATATGGAATTTGGTTTTTACTCAATTTGATAGAGACAAGGATGGAAAATTAACTCCTCTGCCAAATCCTTGTGTTGACACTGGAATGGGCTTAGAGAGGTTGGCTGCTGTTCTGCAAAATGAGCACAATAATTATGACACTGACATTCTTAAGAGAATAATTAATAAAGCTGCTGAGCTGGCTGAGATGAAGGATTTAACAAATCCATCTCTTAGGGTGATTGCAGATCATCTTCGGTCGAGTTCATTTTTGATTGCCGACGGCGTTTTGCCCTCAAATGAAGGACGAGGTTATGTTTTGAGAAGAATAATGAGGAGGGCTCTCAGGCATGCATATAAACTTGGGATGATTGACCATCCACTTTCTACTCTTTTTCCTGTTCTTGAGGAGTTAATGGGAGATGAATATCCCGTTCTTAAGAATAACTCTGAAATCGTAAAGGCAAATCTGGCTCAAGAAGAAAGCCAATTCTCACAAACTTTAGAACAAGGTATGCAATTACTTGAAAGTGTAATAACTGAAATTGATGGTAAAGAAATCCCCGGGGAAATCGTATTTAAATTATATGACACTTATGGTTTTCCAGTGGATATGACCGCAGATTTTGCTAGAGAAAGAAACTTAGGCATTGATATAGATACCTATGAGAGTCTTATGCAGGCTCAGAAAGATAGGGCAAGGTCATCTAGTAACTTTTCCTCAATTATCCCAGAATCTTTAAGCATAGACGGCAGTACGATTTTTCTTGGTTATGCCGAAGAATCAGCTAAATCTAATATTTTAGAAATAGTTTCTAGCTCTGAGAAAGCAGTTGATGGTGAGATAAATGAGAGCGAGGAAGGAATACTTATTCTTGACCAGACACCATTTTATGCTGAGTCTGGAGGTCAAGTTGGGGATACCGGTCAAATTAAGTTTCAGGAGTCAATTTTCGAGGTTCAAGATACCCAAAAAAAAGGAGATCATTATTTACATTTAGGATTCATGAAGTCAGGTAAGTTAACTCTCAAAGATGAAGTATCAGCAGAAATTGATTCTAAGGAGAGAAAAAGGATCAAGAGCAATCACAGTGGAACTCATCTCCTTCATGCAGCTTTGAGAGAAGTACTGGGTGAGCATGTAGAGCAAAAGGGCTCTTTAGTTGATCAATCTAAATTGAGGTTTGATTTCACTCATAGCAAGTCTATTGAAACTGAGGAGATTACCAAAATAGAAAATCTTATAAACGAACAAATTCTTCTAAACTCAGAGACAGTTACAGAGATATTGCCTATTGATGAAGCTATTGAGAGGGGAGCTATTGCTTTTTTTGGAGATAAGTATGGCGACGAAGTAAGGGTCCTCAATATAGGTGATAACTTTTCTGTAGAACTATGTGGAGGGACGCATGTCAATATGATAGGTGAGATAGAACTTTTAAAAATCACCTCAGAGTCAAGCGTCTCAGCTGGTATCAGGCGCATAGAAGCTGTTACAGGCGAAGCTGCCAATCATCTTTTAGATCATCTAGAACATATATATAGCTCTATTAGCAACGAACTTCTGATAGATGATTTTGATACAAGGGAGGGTATTGAGGCTCTTGAGTATATTCGCTTTCTCGAGAATGAAATGAGTGTATTTGCTAATTTACTAAATTGCTCACAAGATCAGGTGCTTACGAAGATCATCCAAATGAAAGAGGAAAATATAACTATTAGTAATAAATTAGAGAGTCGGCAGAGCGAATTTGAAACTTACGAAAGTCATACTGAGGCAATCTCTAGTTTGCTTGAAAGAAATAAAACCTTAAAGCTTGAATCAAAAAAGATTGAGTCTGAAAGTCTAGGTTCCTCTGCAGATGATTTATCAAATCAGTCCGTTCAAGTTGAGGGATATAATTTGATAACCAACTGCTTTGAGGGGCTTGATTCAAAAGAGTTAAGGGAAATTTCAGATAGGCTAAGAAATAAAAATAAAAATACGATAGTCGCATTAATCTCTATAACAGGTGATAAAGTTCCTGTAATAGTAGGCTGTTCCAAAGATGTTGGAATTGATGCAAGAGAAATAATTAAACATCTAATCAATCAATCAGGTGGTAGTGGAGGTGGACGTTCAGATTTTGCACAAGGAGGACTTGAAAATACAGAAAATCTTGAAATTGCATTAGCCTCAGTTGCCGACTTAATTGTTTCATTAAAAAATCAGTAAGATAGAATACCGCCTTTTTTATGGGCAAATTAATAGTAAAGAAGTTTGGTGGTACCTCTGTTGCTGATATTGAAAGAATTGAGTCTGTAGCAGATAACATAGAGCTTGAGATTCAACGAGGCAATAAAGTAACAGTAGTCTTATCAGCTATGGGTAATAGCACGGACGAGCTAATTGATATGGCCAAACAGATTAGCCCTGATCCAGACTTAAGAGAATATGATGCTCTAGTCTCTACAGGTGAACAAATTTCAGTTGCTTTGCTTGCTCTTGCACTTCTAAAAAGAGGAATAAAGGGAAAATCATATACTGCCTATCAGTTGGGAATTAAAACAAATTCTAGTCACAGTAGAGCTAGAATCCTAGATGTAGAAGTAAGTAAAATCACTTCAGAACTTGATATAGGAATTGTCCCAGTAATAACTGGCTTTCAAGGCATGAATGAAAATGGTGATATTACTACTCTGGGAAGAGGCGGATCTGATACCACTGGAGTTGCTTTGGCGGTTGCTCTCAATGCTGATGAATGCCAAATATATACTGATGTTGATGGCATCTTTACAACTGACCCCAGAGTTTGCTCTAAAGCCAGACTACTTAAAGAAGTCAGTTTTGAAGAAATGTTAGAATTATCAAGTTCAGGAGCCAAAGTACTTCAATTAAGATCGGTTGAGTATGCAAGTAAATTTAACTTACCTATACGTGTTCTTTCAAGTTTTAATGAGGGTGATGGTACTTTAGTTCAAGAGGAGAAAAATATAATGGAGAGACCAATTGTTTCTGGAATAAGCAGTATTGATACTGAAGCTAAGTTGACAATTCGCGGTGTACCCGATGTCCCTGGCATTGCTGCCAAAATATTAAGTCCAATTAGTGAAGCTGGAATTGAAGTCGATGTTATTGTTCAAAATATCAGTGCAGATAACTGCACAGACTTTACTTTTACAGTTGATAAAGGTGATGCCGAAAATGCGAAAGAAATTTTACAAAAAACATCTGTTTCGCTTGGAGGTGGTTTAGTGGAGGTTGATCATGATATTGCTAAAATAAGTGTCGTCGGAAGAGGGATGAGGGCACATGCAGGTGTGGCTAGTAAGATGTTCCAAGCCCTTGCAAAAGATGAAATAAACATTTCGATGATAACAACTTCCGAGATAAAGATATCTGTAGTGATAAAAGAATCAGAAATGAAAAAGGCAGTAACAGCTCTTCATAATGCCTTCGACCTTGATAAAGAGTTAGATTCTTAGCCATCCTTCATTTAATTAAACTATCTCCTTTATCTAAGATCCGCTTTTAAAGGCAAATCATAAAATCTAGAACAACTTCTTGCATTTGAGAATCATTCTCATTTATAATGAGAATAATTATCGGTCTAATAATCATTCTCATTTAGAAAATAATTATTTGATTCATCATTAATTAACTTAACGGGAGTAAGAATGAAAACATTTATAAAAACCTTTATCAATGGTTTGATCGTACCTCTGATAGCGTCGCCTTTTTTAATGGCTGACGAACCTGTTGAAGAAATAGTAGTAAAAGGAAAGGTCCTTTATGCTGACCAAGTAAACGCTTTAAAAACACCTACAGACATTGTAGATGTTCCTCAAAGTTTATCTATTGTTACAGATGAACAAATTCGTAAACAAGGTATAAGAGAGATAGGGGATATCGTGAGGTATACTCCTGGAGTAAACACTTCTCAAGGAGAGGGCCACAGAGATGCAGTAGTTTTTAGGGGTGTTAGATCAACTGCGGACTTTTATCAGGATGGTGCTAGAGATGATGTGCAATATTACAGATCTCTCTACAATGTTGAACAAGTTGAGGTACTAAGAGGACCTAACGCACTTCTTTTTGGTAGAGGAGGGACTGGCGGTATCATCAATAGGGTAACCAAAAAAGCTACTTTGGGTGAAAGCTTTGGTTCTTTCGATATAGGTGCCAATGATAATGGTTCTTTTGACTTCGCTGCTGACTATAATGCTGATAGTGGTGAGAACACTGCATTTAGAGTAAATGTACACAGCGATAGTCTTGAAAATCACAGAGATTTCTTTGATGGTGATAGAGTTGGGTTTAATCCTACTGTTAAGATTCAAATGAGCGATGCTACCACTCTAGACCTCTCTTATGAGTACGCTGATCATGAAAGATTTATCGACAGAGGTATTCCTACTGCAAATGGAAGACCCGTTGAAGCACTTAAAGATGTTGTTTTTGGCACCTCTGATCTAAACCTGACTACTCTTGAGGCAGATATTTTTAGAGGAATAATTACTACAGATTTATCTGATACTTCAAAAGCAATTTTTTCACTTACTTCAAGTGAGTTTGAAAAGATGTATAAAAATTTATACGCATCGGGATATGATTTGACAACCAATGTCGTAACTCTAGATGGTTACTATGATCCTACTGAGCGAGAAAATCTTATTTTTTCAGCTAATCTAGTTAATGAATTAGAGATACGTGGAGCAACACATACACTTCTCATAGGTGCAGAAATCATTGACACAGATAATAAAAATGTCAGATACGACACATATTGGTCTACCACTCAGAAGGATAAAGAGTCATTCAATGTATCCAGGCCCTTGAATATTGCTACAAACTCATCAGGAGTTCCTACTTCAGTTGATTACACTACTAAGTTAAAAAGTAGTACTACCTCTGACATAGAGGTGACTTCTGTTTACATTCAAGATCAAATTGATCTGACAGATAATTTAGTAGTTCTTCTTGGTGGTCGCTTGGATCAGTTTGACATAACCGTCAACGATATTAAGGCTGGATCAGCTCAATCAAGAGAAGATGAAGAATTTTCGCCAAGAGCTGGAATTATATTTAAACCCCAAGATAATGTTTCTTTATATTTAAGCTACAGTGAGAGTTTCTTGCCTAGGTCAGGAGAGCAGTATAAAAAACTTACTGCTAGTGCTGCAGCTCTTGATCCTGATGTTTATGAAAGCTCTGAAGTAGGTATCAACTGGGATATAACTCCTGATTTAAGCTTTAGGGCCAGTTACTTTGACAGCGAGCAAACCATAGCAACTAGAGATGAATCTGGTGAGGGTGCAGAGATTGTCGGTCTTCAAGTTGATGGAATAGAGATAGAAGTAAAAGGGCAGGTAAGTGATCAACTGTATCTCCACTTCGGCTATAGCGATATGGATGGTGAAACAAGCTCTGGAGGAGAGCCAAGAGAGATTCCAGAAAACACTATGTCCTTATGGACTACATATCAAGTTAATGACAACTTTGGTTACGGTCTCGGTGTCACAAGACAAGGTGAATCGAACATAAGCAATAATAAGCCTGGTCTAGTCTTACCTGATTATACTAGAGTGGATTTTGCTCTTTTCTATGACGTCTCTGAAGACTTTTCAATAAGGCTTAATATTGAAAACATAAACGATGAACTTTATTTCCCACATTCACACAGCACGCATCAAGCATCTGTTGGTGAGGATACAAATGCGAGGTTGTCGTTTACGAGAAGATTTTAGTTTAAGTAGTAGTGCAGCTTATAGCATTATTTTTAACCCCAAAATAATGCTTAAGCGCCCAAAATGAATACAGAGCGCAGAGTATTCATTTTTACCAAGTCGGAATCTACTGCAGACTTTAAATATTAGTAGATTAATCAAACCCCTCCCCAAAAGGTTGATTAAGAAAGGGACTCATAAGCTTTTTTTGGGTCCCTTTTATCTCTTTGCTGCTGATACTAGGAAATCCACCCATGATTCTTCTATATTCAGACAAGGTATGTAATTAAATGATTTTCCTCCAGCTTTTAAAAAGGTCTCTCTACCCTGCATATTCATTTCCTCCAGGGTTTCTAAATTATCAGTCACAAATGCCGGACAAACAACATCCAATCTCTCAATACCCTTTTCCGCAAGACTTACTAATTCTTTGTCTGTAAAGGGCTCTATCCATCCTGGACCAATTCTTGATTGGAAAGATATGCTCCATTCATTTCTTTTAAGGCCCAATTTATTTGCACATAAATTTGAAGTTTCTATGACTTGTGCCTTGTAGCAATAAGGTTTCGCATCGGAGTCTAAATCACAACAATTTTTAACTTTGAGGCAGTGAGACTCCGTAGGATCTGTTTTTACTAAATGTCTATTGGGTATGCCGTGATAACTGAAAAGTAAGAAATCACTTTCCTCTTGCCTATTACTCTTTATGACATTGCACAGGCTTTGAATATATTGATCTTCTTTATAAAAGGCGCCAATGAAAGTTAGATCTAACCTAAAATTAGAATCTTCATTTATTCTTTTTACTTCATTTTCTGTAGTCAGGGTAGTGGACATTGCATAATGAGGATAAAGAGGAACAACAAAAATTTCTCCGCAACCTTTGTTTTTTAAATTCAGTAATGATTCTTTTATGCTAGGAAATTGATATCTCATAGCAACTTCAACAGGGATGTTGCTTTTTTCATGGACTTTTTTCCCCAAATCAAGACAACTGTTGATTAAAGGAGAACCACTATCAGTCCAAATTTCTGAATAAGCTTCTCTAGTTTTCTTATATCTTGACGGTACTATTATCCAATTAACTAGAAATTGCTGAAGGATTTTTGGATAATCTATTACAAGGTCATCCGATAAAAATTCTTTCAGATAATCTTTTATTGAATCAAGCTCTAAATTCTTTGGTGAACCTAGATTGATAAGAAGGATTCCTTTCATAAGTGAAATTATAGTTTATGTTTATTAATGACTATCTTTTGTACCTAATATATGGGGCTATTGTTGTAAAATAACATAGTTAAGGAATTAAAAAATTTGGAAATCTTAAAAGCTATACAACACAGAAACTCTAGGCCTTTTTTAGAAGAACCAGCTCCCTCTGAACAGGAAATGAGAGAAGTCTATAAAGCAGCGCTGCGCGCACCTGATCATGCATGGTTGAGACCATGGAGATATCTAGAGGTAAGAGGTGAGGGCAGGAAAAAACTTGCTGATGCTTTTATTAAAGCTTCAAAAGCTTCTGATGAAATACCTTCTGAGGAGATTCTGGAAAAACTTGAAAAATCACCTTACAGGGCGCCAATGGTAATTGTCTTAATTGCCGATATTAAAGAACATCCAAAAGTACCTAAAATTGAGCAGATGCTTTCCCTTGGAGCTGCAGCCCAAAATATATTACTTTCTATAAGTTCATTAGGTTATGGAGGAGTATGGAGAACTGGTAACATGGCTTTTAATCCACATGTTGTTAAAGCCCTAGAACTACCTGAGAACTCTGAAATAATTGGTTATCTTTATATAGGAACTCCTTCCAAGAAAGAAAAGGCGATTCCAGAGCTTAATGTTGAAGACTTCTTAACTAAGCTAAATTAATTTCGGAAATCCCTTTTTCTATCTCGTTATAGGTAGTAAAGTGGAACTACAAGTCCAAAAAAAGGGGAAAAATATGAAATTAAGGATTATTTTATTAAGCCTTTCGCTAACTACCATTTCTGCATTCAGCTTCTCGGCCGAAGAAGAGGTTTCGGTGTTTGATGAAATAGTGGTAACTGCTCGAAAAAGAGCAGAGCTCTCTCAGAGTGTACCTATACCGATAAGTGCTTTAAATGAAGAGCAACTTGAAATAAGGAATATTGTTAAGTTAACCGATATTGAAAAGCTTGCACCTAACCTAAGTATTCAAGCTTCATCGGTCAATAGTAGTGTTCTAGAAATTTATTTGAGAGGCATAGGTCAGGCAAATTGGGCTATACCTCATGATCCAAAAATTGGACTTTACACAGATGGTGTCTATGCGGCTCGTCCTCAAGGCGGTTTAGTTGACCTGTATGACCTACAACGTGTTGAAGTTTTAAGAGGACCGCAAGGCACCTTATTCGGAAAAAACACTACTGCAGGTTTAATAAATATAATCACAAATTCTCCAAGTCAAGAAACTGAAGCCAAAATTCGACTCGGAGCAGGATCGGATAGTCATCAGCTAATCGAAGGTATGTTTAATACACCCCTTACTGATTCCCTTGCTTTTAGATTTGCTTTCTTAACTAAAGAGACAGACGGTTTTATTATTAATGCAATTACTGGCAATGATCGTGGTAATGAGGATACAACTTCATTCAGGGCGCAACTCAAGTATGAAGTAGACGACTATTCAGCTAATCTGGCTTTTAGCAGATTTGATCAAGATGAAAGAGCTGCATTAGGTTCTTGTAGATTTACTGGTCCAGAGAATGGCGCTTTTTCTGGTGGACTTGGAGCTATAGCAAATATATTTGGAGTTTATGATGTTTTAAAGGCAAATTGTAGGTCAACTAATAAAGATGTTTCTCTTGATACTTCTCCAAATGAAAACACAACAGCAGAGAAAGATTCAATAACTTTAAGCCAAACTCTTGAGACCAGCATTGGAACTATAGAGTCTATAACTAATTATTCTGAGCTAGAGGCTTTCAACGGAACTTGGGGTTGGGTTATGGGTAATGGGCCCGGTGCTAATCTCTTAGAAATCCATGATGATACTATGGACCATGAGCAGTGGTCTCAGGAACTTAGACTTTCAGGTTCTACCGAAAATTTGGAATGGGTTGTGGGCTTATATGCTTTTGAAGAGGATGGAGAAGCTGTGATAGATGTACCTCTTTTTAGAGGAGTTAATCCTTCACCTTTTTTACCACCTGCCTTAGCAGCCATTGCTTTACAGACAAAAATACTCGGTAGTGAGACCCAAGGCAGTATAACTAATATGCAAAACCAAGCAGTATTTTTTGAAGGAACTTATGGGCTTACGGAAACATTAGATTTGACCATTGGAGCAAGATATACCGAAGACGAAAGGGAATATACTAGAACATCAGCTCTTTATGAGGATGCTTCAGCTATAGGTTTCCCAGGTACTTTTAATCCTTTTTATGCATGTCCTGGTATGCCAACTAATGCCTTTGGAATCTCTTTGTCCGATAGATGCACAAGGACAGTTGAATATAGTGAGACAACACCTAGAGCTATTTTAAGCTATCAACAAAGTGAAGATGTAATGTTTTATGCTAGTTACAGTAAGGGTTACTCAAGTGGAGGCTTTAATGGAGATGTTGCAATGAGGCGTTTCCTTCCCGAGACATCTGATAATTACGAGGTTGGAATGAAAGGCGAATTCTTCGATAACACGCTTCGGGTAAATGCAACTCTGTTTAATACTAGTTATGAAAATCAACAAGTAACTGTTGGTAGAATTGTGAATGGCACTCCAATTGCCGATCTAGTTAATGCGCAAGAAGCATCATTAGATGGTATTGAGCTGGAGATCCTAGCTCAATTAACAGATTCGCTTGTAATGACAGCAATGGTTTCTACATTTGAAGGTGAGTATGATGAATTTGTTATTCAAGACAATATCACTATCACTAATCCTGATGGCTCACTTGCTTTCCAGCAAGTGGAGAGAGACATAAGCAATACAGCTTTTGGTGGCAATGATGACCGTCTCACTTGGGATATAAGTTTTATACACACCTATAATCTTGAAGATGGTTCGGATATTCAAAGCACGATTGGAATCTCATATCGCGATGAGGAAGATTACACTTTAGAAAATGTACCTTCTTCTCTCGCAGATGATTACGAGCTTGTTGATGCCAGAATAACTTGGAATCTTGCAGATGGACAATCGTCTATATCACTTTGGGGTACAAACCTGACAGATGAAGATTATGTCAATAACATGATTAGTCAATCAGGAGATATTGAGATTGGCGGCACAAACTTTAGCCTTGGCATGACTGCAGATTATTGGGGTCAGCCACGAAGATATGGTATTGAGTATCGTAGAGACTTTTAATCATGTGTTAATTTAGTAATCACTGAGATCAACTTATATCTTAATAGGATGATCTCAGTTGATGCTGAAAATCTTCTAGACTTTTGGTTTTTTCAAAGGGTGCTGAAAGACTAAATAAAATTAAAGTTTTACATAATAATTTGTATAGTTATAATTGTCATTTATAGAATACTATAAATATGAATTATATTAAAACGTACATATCTGTTCTTCCTAGTTTATTATCGGACAAATTCGCGTTATCTATGACAAAGTTTTTTAGATTCATCGCTGATGCATTCTTTGTAGATAGATATGGACACAGAGCTGTAGTTCTTGAAACTGTCGCTGGAGTTCCAGGCATGGTTGCTGGCGTCTTAATGCACTTTAAAAGCTTGAGATCTATGAAAACAGGATATGGCGCAAGCATAAGAGAAATGCTTGCCGAAGCAGAAAATGAAAGGATGCATTTAATGTTTTTTATTGAAATAGCAAAGCCTAACTTTTTTGAAAGATTCTTAGTATTGTCAGCTCAGGCTATTTTTGGTCTTTTCTACTTCATAATGTATATCTTCTTCACAAGAACAGCTCATAGAATGATAGGTTACTTTGAAGACGAGGCAGTAAAAAGTTATACAGATTACCTAGAAAGGGTTGAATCAGGCGAACTAGAAAACTTTCAAGCTCCTATTCTTGCCATCCAGTACTATGGTCTCGATCGCAATGCAAAACTCTCAGACTTGATTAGAGCGGTTAGAGAAGATGAACAAAAGCATAGTAAGGTCAATCACTCTTATGCTGACCAAAACAATAATTAAATTTTAGTTTTCTACTTCTTTTTCCGTTTTAAACTTAAAATAGAGACTTAAACTTTATTTAAAATCCTCAGAAAAAGATGGAAAGAAATTTTGATTATATTGTTATTGGTGCGGGTAGTGCAGGATGCGTTATAGCGAATAGACTGTCAGAAAATCCAAGTGATAGTGTTTTGAGTATCGAAGCTGGTGGAAAAGATAATAATTTCTTCATTCACATGCCCTCTGGCTACTCCCAAATAGTTCCCAAAAAAAGTAAGCTGAATTATGGTTTTGAGACAGAGGCTGAGTCTACTACAAATAACAGAAAACTATATTGGCCAAGAGGTAAGGTTTGGGGCGGTTCATCCTCAATAAATGCAATGGTCTATATTAGAGGTCATGCCCATGATTATGACCTGTGGAGGCAGTTGGGAAATAATGGTTGGTCTTATGAGGATGTTCTTCCATATTTTAAAAAAGCCGAAAATTTTCAAGGTGAGGGTGACAAGGAGTATCATGGATTCGAAGGACCTTTAAATGTTAAAAAGTCATCGAGAAAAGATGATTTGCTTCTAGATGTTTTTTTAAAAGCAGGAGAGCAGGCTGGTTTTCCTTTAACCGAAGATTTCAATGGAAAACAACAAGAAGGATTTTCTAGATACGAGCATACAATGAAAGATACCAAGCTCGGCCCGAGAAGATGGAGTTCGGCAAGGGCTTATTTACATCCTGCTCTTAAAAGAAAAAATCTTTCTACTGAAATAAATGTACAAGTTAACAAGATTATATTTGAGGGAAAAAAAGCTGTTGGCGTACAGTATCTCAAGAGTGGTCAAACTATAACTTGTAGATCAAATAAAGAAATAATTTTATCCGCAGGAGCAATAAACTCACCTCAGATACTTATGAACAGCGGCATAGGGGATGTATCGGAATTAAAA
>MDSW01042792.1_pt1 | contig 16268 bp, 20 predicted proteins | sample 811171 | NCBI WGS metagenome assembly MDSW01 (sample SAMN05326641, study PRJNA326480) | marine metagenome | isolation source: seawater | place: Atlantic Ocean: North West | collected 2012
ATTTTTTGTTTTTATAATATTAAATATATTTTTAATATTATATTTAATGTCTCTATCTAATCTAGATAAAAATAATTTGACTAATTTATTTCAAATGATTAATTTGAATAATAACGAAATCATAACACATGAAAATATTAACAATATACGTTCTAATTATTCTACATATAGTAAATTAGAATTAATAGCAAAACAAATAGAATTTTTAAAAGCCGAAGCATTAAATATTTTACAAAATCACGATTTAAATAGTGATTTAACTTTATTAAAATATAATTTTAGAAAAGTACCAGGTACATATTATTATGTATATTTAAATAGTAAAGACGAAAAAATACTTTCTCTTATATCTCCTTTTGAATGGAATAATTATAAAAAATTTATAACAAAAGTTTATTATGATTATGATTATCAATTCTACAAAGTTGAATTATAAAACTAATATTATTCAAATAATATTTTATAATATGTATTAAAAATAAATTACTTTATAATATTAAAAATGTTTGGATTATTAGTTTCATTATTATGTATTAATAATATTTTACCACCTATCAATAAAATTTATATTACAAATATCAATATTCCATTAATTGGAAAACAAAATATTTTATATGAACGAACCGAAAAATATAAATCAAAACTTATTTTAAATGGTATAGTTAATAGTGAAGGAAATATATATTATGATAAAAAAAATGTATATAATTATGAATTAGATACTAATTTAATTAATATATTAAAAAAATATAAATGTTCTTTTAGTGATGCAAATTATGATGTTAATAATGATATAATTTCATTAAAATTAAAAATTAAAATTATAGGCTATACTACAAAACTTATTTTACAAAATATAGGTTTTTCTTCTCCTTATTATTTTGAATAGTGGATACTTTAAATTTTACACTATTTTTATTTATTTGATAATTTTTTATAAAATTATTATTTATATTTTTTGTTAAAATAATATGAGAGATAATTGGACTTAACCACCATAATTCTCCTAATTTATTATTTAATTTTATATGTATATTGTTTTCTATTAAAATAGAACCTAATAAACTAGTTAATAAGCCTAATATAAATTTTTCTTTCCATTTATTTTTTCTAAAATAAATTCTATAATAATGTAATGGAGTATGAATTAATAATAAATGTAATTTTGCTATTATAGGTTTTTTAAGCCATATATAATGTATTATTGATGATATTATATATTTAAATTTGAAAGGTATATCTTCTGCAATATGATATATTGATGAAACTATTAATAATCTTTTTCTATTTACAAAATTACAATTATATACAAATATGAATAAAAAAAAATTTAATGTTAATGTTTCTTTTGGTATGTCTAATATATCTGTCGCTCCATGTCCTATCATAGGAACTAATAATGGATACTTCATTAGTTAATTATATTTATATAAATCTATTTAACTAATAATTTTATTTTTATTTATAAATTATCTATCATAGAAGATATCGTACTAGATAATTCTGTATATTTTTTACATTTACTACAATTTTCACTATTATCATCGTCTATTAATCTTTCAAAGTCCATAGTTCTTCCACCTTTATTTTCATCTAACATATCTATCATACATTTGGCACATTCTAAATTAACTATTTTTTTTGTATTTGTTAAAATATTTTTTACTTCTTTTTTACCTTCACTACCTCCTAATTCTTCACTTAAACCTTTTAATTTATTTTCTATTAATTTAAATAAATCCTGGTCTTGACTATATTTATTTTCTTTTAATTTACTATTTGTAAATCCTTCAGTATTAGAATTTATATTATTATTCTCTCTAAAAGATAAATTTTGGACTACTTTTTTTTGATAATTAAAACAACTAAAAATAATTATTATAAATAAAATTGCTAAAAATGTATATGCTATATTTTTATATAATTCTAATTTTTCTTTCATAATTATATATATTATTAGAATATATATTCTAATTTAATAAGTATTCTTTTATATTTTTAATTATGTTTTTAGAAATTTTTCGATTTGAACTTTCAAGTTTGAGAGAATTTAAACAATCTCCATCATTTTCTAGAGATAATACTAAATCTTTTATTGTTTTATATTTATTTATTATACTACTAGCACTAATATGACTTACATTAGGTATTTGCATTAACATTATTATATGTATATTATCACTTGTAATATTTGCTTTTTTTTCTGTTTTAATTACATTTGTATAATCTTCTTTTGTTTGTGAGAGATTATCAGAGTTTTTGTAATAAGGTTCTTTATTATTCTCTCTTAATAACTTACACACAAAACCATTTATTATTTCTGCTGATTCTATATTGTTTATTGAATTTATAAGAGAGAATCCCTTAAAATAACTTATAGATAAGAGAGACGAATACAAAGTTTCCTTAAATTTATTATTTTTATAATTTATTATATTTCCTTCAATTAAATAATATATATTATGATTTACTAATTCATTCGCATCTAATCTAAATCCTTGTTCTTTATATCTTCCATCTTTTATACTACTTTCTAAATCATTTAATGATTTTCTCTCTATAATAATAACATTCTTCTCTAAATTTTCATCATAAATTATATAATCTCCTATTTCTAAATTTGTTATTTCTATATTATATTTATTGTTATTTATACTATTTAAATAATTTATTATTTCTTTTGGCTCACGTGTATCAATTAACAATTTCATTAAATTATTTAAATACCTACTTTTAAATAATTATTTTAATAATATTAAAAAATAATTATTTATTTAACCTAATAATTTAGAACGACCTGTTTGGAATGTTCCAATAGTATTAGCACCACTCCATAATTGTAAATGCATAAGGCAAGATTTACCTTCAGCACATGCAACACTTCCAAATTTACCTAAACCACAACCATTAGCTTTGGCTAAAGTTGCACGTGGTAAATCTACTCCATTCTTATTTTCATTAGCAGCAACACGTGAAGCTTTGTATCCATGAATTCCTGAAACTGATGGTCTAACTGTTGCTGTCGGCGCTAAACCAGCCATAGATCCATATTCACAAGTATTATTAGTATATAAATTGCTAGCTCCTATCAAATTAATTCTCGGCATCTTTTTATAATATTATAAAATATTTTTTATTTTTTATAAAATTGTTTAAATTTATATTAAAAACAATATGCTAAATATAAATATAATGTTTCAAAATACTAAACAAAATTTATGTTTAAAAGATAATAATAGTGATAATGAATCTGATGATGAATCTAATAATATTACTAATGATGATAATATTATTAGTTCTGATGAATTAGTATTCAATCCATATAATACAATTAATAAAGAAATACAAATTTTTAATATCCAAGAAATATTAAATAATTATGGCATTTTCACTAAACCTTTTAATCTTGAACTTTACAAAAGGGCTTTCGTTCATCGTTCATATACTAAAAAACCTAAAGCAGAAAATGAATTATCTAATATTACTATAGTAGAAAAACCTGATGATTGTTTACCTTTAAAAAGCAAATCTAATGAACGATTAGAATTTATAGGAGATGGTGTTCTTGAATGTATTACTAAATATTATTTATATAAACGATTTCCTAAGGCCGATGAAGGATTTATGACTGAAAAAAAAATTGCTTTAGTTAAAAACGAACATATTGGAAAATTAGCATTTGAATTAGGATTACATAATCATTATATTATTTCAAGACACGCCGAAGAAAAAAATATTAGAACTAATCTTAAAAAATTAGGATGTCTATTTGAAGCATTTCTAGGAGCTATATTTTTAGATTTTAATCGTATTGATATTAATGATGAATATGGATGGTTTAATAATGTGTTTAATATGGGTCCTGGACTTCAAATGTGTCAAGTATTTTTAGAACATGTATATGAAAAACACGTAGATTGGACTAAGCTAATAGCTAATGATGATAATTATAAAAATAAGTTACAGGTAATAGTCCAAAAAGAATTTAAATTAACACCTGATTATGTTGAATTACAAGATAAAAATAATGATTTAGAACTTGAAAATAAAACTTATATAATGGGACTTTATATTAGTTTCGGTCAAAATATTCATAATGCTAATGTTAATGATGCTATAGAATTTAAAAATTTAAAAACATTTCAAGCCATTCATGAATTATTAGAAAATAATCCTAAATTACTTGTATTTATTACAAAAGCAGAACATAAAATTAAGAAAAAAGCAGAACAACAAGCTTGCGAAAACGCTATTAAATTAATAGAACAATATAATAAATAAATAAATTAATTTAGATAATATTATAATCAAAATTAATTTTTTATATTTTTATACAAAAAATATGCTGATATTGCTCCCAATATTTGAGCTAAAATGTAAAATAAAACTTTTTGCAAATTAATTTTTTTATTCAAAAACATCATATAAGTTACTGCTGGATTATAGTGTCCACCAGAAATTTTACCACCAAACCACGCCATTGAAGATAATGTTAGACCAATAGCAAGTGGATTACCTGTTATTATAATAACACTTAAAAAAATAAATGTTCCTAAAAATTCTACTAAAAAATCAAGCATAATTATATATATTATATTAGAAAAAATTATAAATTTACAAAAATAATTTATATTTTCATAAATAAATTATTTAATTAAATAGTATTTAACTATATATATATATTTAAATATGGATCAAACATTAGATAATCTAAAAATTAAACCTCTACCAAAAAAATTAGAAACTATAGATTTTTTTATTGAAAAAAAATTAAATCAAGATTTACCTACTATTATTGATAAAACTAGTGAAAAATTAATTAACGCTCAACAATTTATTACTAAATTACATAATAAAATAGCAATTTATGATAAAGATAATATATCTATTATTAAACCTGAAACATCTATTAAACCTGAAACATCTATTAAACCTGAAACATCTATTAAACCTGAAACATCTATTAAACCTGATTTAAGTAAAAAAATACCTATTATTGATACATTTACAGAAATAATTAAAACAAATGAATTAATAAAACTTAAACCATTCAATATTAATCAAAATAAAAAAAATAAAACAACTAATATTGATGATATTGATACTTTAAACGTAAATGATTATAAAAAAAAATATAAAACTATTACAGATTATCAATATAATGATGATAATATTATAGGTGATACTAAAATTAAAGATAGATTAAATAAACCCGAAGATAATATTTTAATAAAAGCTCCAGATTATTATTTGTATAATAGAGAAAATTTTATTAACTTTATTAATCAATTATTTTTACCTTATAAAGAACAACTTTTACAAGAAGAAAAAGATATTGCTGACGGAAAAATATCTATTAATTGTGATGAATCTCTTAAAAAAGATTTCTCATTATTAACACATCAAAAAATCGTTCGCGATTATATTAATTTATATACACCCTATAGAGGTTTATTATTATATCATGGATTAGGTTCAGGTAAAACTTGTTCATCTATTGCTATTGCAGAAGGTATTAAAAATGATATGAAAATACTTGTTATGACACCCGCATCTTTACGAGATAATTATTTTGAAGAACTCAAAAAATGTGGTGATTATTTATATAAAAAAAATCAATATTGGGAATTTATAGATACTACTAAATCCCCAGAATTAATTAAAACTCTCAGTTCTATTTTAAAAATACCCGAAGAAACCATTAAAAAAAATAAAGGTGCTTGGTTTGTTAATGTTAAAAAACAATCTAATTATGAAACATTAGATTTTGAAAAACAAAAACAAATAGACGAACAAATTAATATTATGATTAAATATAAATATGAATTTTTAAATTATAATGGATTAAGAAATAGTCATCTAGTATCTTTAACTAATAATTATACTATCAATCCTTTCTCTAATAAAGTTATTATTATAGATGAAGCACATAATTTTATTAGTAGAATAGTTAATAAATTAACTAGACCTACCAGTTTATCTATGAAAATGTATAATTATTTAATGGAAGCAGAAAATTGTAAAATTATTCTTTTATCTGGAACACCTATTATTAATTATCCACACGAAATATCTATATTATTCAATATTTTAAGAGGATATATATATTCATTTTCTTTTAAAATTAATGAAAATAAAAATTATTCTCAAGAATTTTTTATTAATCTCTTTAAAACTAAAGGAATATTAAATCATATTGATGATATACAATATAATTCTTTAACTAAAGAACTTTCTATCACCAAAAATCCCTTTGGATTTGTTAAAAGTTCTAAATCAAATAAAAATAAAATTGAATTATCTAGTGAATCCATTAATATTAATCAATTTAAACAACAATTATTAGAAACTATTAAATCTAAAAATATCAATATTGCTTCTAATGATGTTAAAATTAATCTATTCAAATCATTACCAGATAATTTTGATTCATTCAAAGATTTATTTATAGATTCCAAAAATAGAATTAAAAATTCTGATATGTTTAAAATGCGTATTATTGGCTTAACATCTTATTTTAGATCCGCACAAGAAGAACTTATGCCTAAATATGATAATGATGATAATAAACTATTTGTAATTCCTATGAGTGATTTCCAATTCTCACAATATGAAGAAGCAAGAATACAAGAAAGAAAATTAGAAAAAAATAATAAAAATAAAAAAACTAAAAATAAACTACAAAATGATGATATTTATAGCGATAGCGTATCTACTTATCGTATCTTCTCACGTGCATTTTGTAATTTTGTATTTCCTAAACCTGATATTAAAAGACCTATGCCTAATAAAGATGATACTATAGAAACTGCATTAGGAACATTTGAAGATACAAAAAATATTGCAGAAAATATATTAGATAATACACAACCACAAGAAAAAATAGATTCTATGGATAATGAGTTCGAACAAGAAGATTTACCCGAATTAAAAAAACAATTCAGTCAAGTTAAAGATACATCATATCAGCAAAGAATTTTAGAATCATTAAATCAATTAGAAAAACTATCTGCTAAATATTTATCAACAGAATCTTTAGCCACTTATAGCCCTAAATTTTTAACTATGTTAAATAATATTAATGATACATCTAATAAAGGTATTCATTTAATTTATTCACAATTTAAAACCCTTGAAGGTATTGGAATATTTAAACTTGTTTTAAAGCAAAATGGTTTTGCAGAATTTAAATTAAAAAAATCTACTAATGGTGAATACACTTTTATTCTAAACCCTGAAGATACAGGAAAACCTATGTTTGCTTCATATAGTGGCGATGAAACACCAGAAGAACGAGAAATAATTAAAAATGTATTAAATAGTAATTGGAAAGTCGTTCCTTCTAATATTGTTTCAGAAATTAAAACAATTGCACCTAATAATTTTAATGGTGAAGTTATTAAAGTATTAATGATTACATCTTCGGGTGCAGAAGGTATTAGTTTAAAAAATGTTAGATACGTTCATATTACAGAACCATATTGGCATCCGGTAAGAGTTCAACAAGTCATAGGTCGTGCTAGACGAATATGTAGTCATAGTGATTTACCAAAAGAATTACAAACCGTACAAGTATTCTTATATTTAATGAAATTCTCAGAAAAACAATTAGAAAATCTATCCATAGATTTAAAACTTAATGATGTTAGTAAAAAAGATAAAAAAAGGGTTCTTACTAGTGATGAATTCTTATTTGAAATTTCTAGTATTAAAGAAGAATTAAATAAAGAATTATTAACTAATGTTAAAAAATCTGGTATAGATTGTAGTATTCATTCCCGCTCATCTTCAAAAGAAAAATTAACTTGTTTCACTATCGGTAATCCTAGTGAAGAAAAATTTATGTATACTCCAGATATATATAAACAAGATAACGATAAAGTTATGCAATTGAATAAAAAAAGTGTTGCTATTAAATTATACAAAATTCGCAATACTAATTATGCATTAAATAAAGAAACTAATAAAGTATATGATTATGATGCATATAGTAAAGGAGAATTATTAGAAGTAGGTAAGTTAGTTAATGAAAATGGAAAAAATAAGATAGTTCTTAATACCTAATTTAAATAATATTTAATTATATTATATAATTGAAAATGGAAGATCCACTAGCAACAGGAGAAGTTACAAAGAAAAAGGCGGCGGCCTTCGCGTCGAGGGCCTTGGGATTTGCGGCGATGGCGGCCGCGGCCATCAACGCGGCGTCGCTCCGCCTGATCTCTCGAAAGGAGGCGGCGGCTTGGGCGGCGAAGAAGGCGGAGAAGGAGGCGGCGAAGAAGGCGGAGAAGGAGGCGGCGAAGGCGGCGAAGGCGGTGGAGAAGGCGGGAGGAAAAAAAACCAGAAAAACCCGTAAAGGAAAGAAAGCAAAAAAAAGAAGAACAAAAAGAAGATAATTATTTAATTTAAATATTTAGTTATAATATAAAATGGGAGATTATTTTAGTAAATTAACACAAAAAACACAAACACAAACACAAACACAAACACAAACACAAACACAAACAGAAGCAGAAGAACCAACAGAACAAATAGAATCATCAACATCAGCAGCACCACAACAAACACAAGCGGGAGGTAGAAAAAGAAAATCAAAAAAAACCAAAAGAATAAAAACAAAAAGAAGAAGAAGAAGAGGAACAAAAAGAAGATAATTATTTAATTTTATTTAGTTATAATAAAATTAAAAATTTATATCAATTCCAATTTATTCATAATTTTTTCTTGATTTTCTAATACTTTGTTTAAAAGTTTATATATATTATCTAGTTTCATATTACTATTTATTTTATTTTCTTTAACATATTCATCTTCTAATAATGAATTTATATCTTTTAATTTGAAACTTTCTTGTTTTACATTATTTATTGGTTTATTTATTGTTTGAGTTTCGTTTAATTCTATTACATCATCTTCTAATAGTTCTTCTATTGATTCTATTTTTAATTTTGGAACTTCATTAATAGTATCCATAATATTATTTGTTTTTATTAAATTATCACCAGAAATTTTATTTTCTATATTATTTATATTTCTATCTTTATTTTCTATATTATTTATATTTCTATCTTTATTTTCTATATTATTTATATTTCTATCTTTTTGCATTTCTTCTAATATTCTATTCATTTCGTCATTATTTATTGGTTTATCTTCTTTGTCTTTAAAATCTATTTCTTTTGGTTTATCTGGATTTATTAATTTATTTAACGAATCTTTATGTGCGTTTAAATTTTTATCAAATATTAATGTTTTTTCATCTTTAAATTCATCTTTTACATTTTTTGAGTTTAATAAATTGTTTTTTAATTTGTTTATTTCACTATTTATTTTAACTAATATTTCTTTATTAATTTCTATTATATTATCATTTTGTGTATTATTTATTACATTATTTATTGAACTCTCAAATATATTTTTAACATTTTCTATTTTATCATTTGGTATTCCTTCAAATATTTTTTTTTCATACAATATATTCCATAAAAATTCCTTATTTTTAATGCTTAATATATTATCCATAATAATATATTAAATCATATTTTTAAATACATAATTTATGTATTTATTTTTTTCTTTTAAATATTTAACGATGCAAGGTTCATATGTTTATAATGATAGTTATAATAAACCAGTATTAGTAATGTATAAAGAATTTGATAAAAATAAAGTATTACATTTTATTTATAGTTCTCAAAATAGTTATTATCAAATTATTAGTCCATATGTATTAACGCAATTATTACCGAAAGATTGCGTTAATATTTTAACTTATTTACCTTATTTTGATGATATAAATATTACATTAAAGACTTGGATTAATATAGGAATTAACAGATTAAATTATCTTAATTTAAAAAATATTAATAAAGAAGATTTAAAACTTAATAATAAAGATTTTCCAACATTTAAAGAGATGTTTAAATTACAAAATAGTCCCTAAATATAGTTTATTAAATTCTCTTTAAGTTCTTTTTAATAAATTATACATTAGTATTATAATATTTTATTCTATAATTTTTCATCTCTTCATCTGGAATTCTATGATTTTTAAAATATTCTGGATTTTTCGTACCTTTTAGCAGTTCAATTATAAAATATAAACTATAAATTCCGCATTGGCCATCTCTCCGTTGATGTTCTTTACCTTCATTATCCATATATTTTAAATTTATATTTAATTCGTTTCCTTGCTCTATTATTCTATCTGCTAATACTTTTATACGTTTCGGTATCTTATCACCATTACTATCAAAATAAAATATAAATTTCTTTTCTAAATCTACAAATAATCCCATCCAATGTGAGCCATCTTTATAATGTGGATCCATATTAAATATTATACCTATCTTATTCTTCTTACCGACATATTTACTTAAATCAAATTTACATAACTTCTCCCATACACACGTTCCAAATAATTTCTTATCATCAAAATCTATTGGTGATGGACCTATAAAAACAAATTTTTTATATTTCTTTTCATATTGAGACATTACTTTTATTATATCTACACTTGATAACCATTCATAAGGTTTCTTCTTCCAAGATTCTGGAGAAAATGGTCTAAATAATGATTTCATTGCTATATCTTTATTTATTTTTGAATTAAAAGTGTGCCCGTCCAACCAACATAATTCGTTATAACATTTATTTGATAAATTATTTTTTAAAAATTTCCATATTTCTTCTGGATTATTACTATTTATTTTATTACTATTATTTTCATTCCACGCATTTTTCATATTTATTATTTCTTCATTTCCATAACAACTTTTACCTTTTAATTTTTTATCTACCTTTTCCGTTTGTGTAGGTGCACATTTTAATGTTTGAAATTTCTTTTTCTTATCTTTTTTTAATCTTGTTTTTATTTTATCTTTCCTCATAATATATTAATATATTAATATATTTTTATATTTTATACCCTCTTTTTTGGAAGAATTTTTATCTTCTCTTTTGAATTCTTCCTATTTACAAAATCATCTAAATTACATATTTTCTTTATGTTATTATTATTTTCTTCTGCTAAATTCTTATCTATTAATAACATGTTTATTGATATATCATCCATATTTAATTTAAATTCATTCCTAACACCACTTAAATCTTTATTTATTGATTTCTTTAATTCTTGATATTTTATATTTTCAATTAAACTTAATAAAAAATTATAAAAATATATCTTATATTTTTCACTTTCGTTTTTTGACTTTAATAATTTATTTATATCATTCGAACTATCTAAATAATTATCTAATAATTTATTTATTTTTTTTTTTATTTCTTTATTATATTTTATTACATCTTCATATATATTTTCATATATCCTACTGTTTTTTTCTATTAATTTATTATATAATTCCTTATTACTTAAAAATAATAAATCACAATTATTTATATCATTAATTTTTAACATAATAATATAAATTCTTATTTTAAATTTTTTAATTGAACTCGTGTTGAATTATTAAATAATTCATTTCCTATTATTATTGAAGGATTTGGATTAAAATCTTCTAATTCATCTCTTCTAAATAATCCACTTTCTTCTAAATTATTACCTACTGTTATAAAATTTATATTATTCACATATAAATCACTATTTGATGATGGAATATATTGAGCTTGGTCCGCCGCTTGTAATGCAAAAAATTGATTTCGTAATACACTCTCACTATCTATATTTCTAGCAAAACCTTCAAAATGTGGTTTTCTTGTTCCTGGATTAAATATTTTCTCGCTATTATAATTCTCTTCCATTACTATTGGTATATTCACTTCTTTTCTACGATCTATTATTGGTAGTGTACTATATTTTGTAGATACTGGACGAGGATCATAATTCGCCTGTAAATCTGATGATGGAAGATGTCTTACATATATACCTCTATTTATACTATTTTGTTTTTCAAAATTACCTAATTTTACACTATTATTCATTTACTATAATTAAATATTTTTTATTTTTATTTTTATTTAAATTGAAAATAATTTAACAATTATTGTCATATTATATTATCTATTATGTGTGGAATATTTGCTATTATTAACCCTCAAGAAAATACTCATACTAATCTTAAAAATATTACAAAAGCATTTAATAAAGGAAAAAATAGAGGACCTGAATTTAGTACCCTTCAAAACTTTGATAATATTTATCTTGGTTTTCATAGATTAGCTATTAATGGATTAAATGATAATTCTAATCAACCTTTCATTATTAATAATATTATTCTCATTTGTAATGGAGAAATTTATAACTTTAAAGAACTCGCGCATCAAAATAATATTAAATTAACTACTGACTCCGATTGTGAAATTATACTTCATCTATATCTTAAATTTGGTATTGAATATACTTTATCTATTCTTGATGGAGTATTTTCCTTCATATTATATGATAGAAATAATAATCAAATATATTGTGCTAGAGACCCATACGGCGTTCGTCCATTATTTTATTTCTTTGAAAATTATACTATATCTTTCGCTAGTGAATTAAAAGTCTTACATAATTTATCTCTTTTCAAAAAAAATATATGTCATTTCTTACCAGGACACTATATGAAAATATATAATACTAACTCTACTAATATATCACATTATTCTAAAAAATATACATCTTTCCCTTGTTCTAATATTAAATTTAATACTTCTAATTTATATTTTAAAATTGTTGACCTCGTTCATGATGCCGTCCAAAAACGGGTTGTTGGAACTACTGAAAGACCTATCGGTTGTTTATTATCTGGAGGTCTTGATAGTAGTCTTATTGCTGCATTAGTTAATAAATTTTATAACTCTAATAATACTTTACAAACTTTTAGTATTGGATTACCTGGTTCTGAAGACCTTAAATATGCTTCTATTGTTGCTAAACATCTAGGCACACAACACCACGAAATTATTTTAAGCGAACAACAATTCTTTGATGCTATCCCTGAAGTTATTCAAAATATCGAATCTTATGATACTACTACTATTAGAGCTAGTGTTGGAAATTATCTTATCGGTAAATATATTAAAGAAAATACTGATTGCAAAGTTATATTTAATGGTGATGGAGCGGATGAATTAATGGGTGGATATTTGTATTTTAAAAAATCACCTGATGCTTATGAATTTGATAAAGAATGTAGAAGATTATTACAAGATATACATATGTTTGATGTTTTAAGAAGTGATCGTTGTATTTCCTCTCATGGACTTGAACCTAGAACGCCTTTCTTAGATAGAAATTGGGTTGAATTCTATTTATCTATTGATAAAAAATTACGTTTTGATACTACTACACAAAGATGTGAAAAATATTTAATTAGAAAATCTTTTCATCAACTTGCACCTGATTTATTACCTAATGAAATATTATGGAGAACTAAAGAAGCATTCAGTGATGGTGTTAGTTCTTTGACTAAATCTTGGTTTCAAATTATTACTGAAAAAATTAATAAATTAAATCACGATGACCCTTCATTATATTATAAACTACTTTCAGTCATTAATTTATATAAAAAATTTCCTATTAGTAATAATAAGCCAATTACTATGGAACAAGCATATTATAGATATATTTATAATAAATATTATCAATCCACAGACCATTTAATAGAATACTTTTGGATGCCTAAATATGTTGATGCTAATGATGCTAGTGCTAGAACATTACAAATTTATACAGAAAATAATTCAAATAAATAATATTAATATATATATTAATAAAATGATTAACATTTCTTCATCCGCTAAAAATAAATTAATAGAAACTATTAAAAATAATAATGGTAAATCTTTATTTCTTTTTTTAAAAGGTGGCGGTTGTAATGGTTTTTCTTATAAATTTAAAGTTTTAAAACAAGATATTAAACCTAATAAATTAGATGAAACATATAAATTAGATAATTATAATTTATATTTATGTAATAATAGTTTAATGTATTTACTTGGAACACATATTGATTATATACAAGATATTATGGGTCAAAGATTTGATTTTAAAAATACTAATATAGATAATAAATGTGGATGCGGAACTAGTTTTAATTTCAAAATTTAATTTATTGATTTATCATATAATATCTTACTAATTACATATATTATCAATATCATAACTATCATCATTATTTTTGATAATTCATAAGGCCAATATGGTAAAAATATTATTATTAATATTCCTAATAATCCTAATAAATAATTTATTATATTAGGTTTCAAATATTTTTTTATATTTATTAAAGGATATAATAATAATAAATGTAATAATCCAGCTAATATTAAAACTAAATATAAACTTTTATGTTTTAAATAAACAAAATATGTATCAATTGTTCCTATTATTGCTATGCATATTAATATATTACTAAAATATTTTATCCAATCTTTTTTTAAATATAATATTAAAAACCCTAATGGTAATAATAACCAAGATAATCTTCCATCATTTATCTTATAACTATCCAAATAAATATTATTATTTTTAATATAAAAAAACATATATAATATAATATAATATAATATAATATTATATGAATTTAGAATTACTTGAAGAAGCATTACAAAATGAAAATAATTTAAATATTATTAATACTAATATACAAGAAATTAAAGCAAAAAAAAACGATATATTACAACAACTAGGCTTAAAAAAACATAATTTAAAAGAATTTCATTCAAAATTAAAAGATTATAGATATATTGATGATATTAAAGATCTTAACTATGGTTATAATATACGCTGGATTTCTTTAAAATCTATTGATAATATTAAAATTACTAATGGTGCTGTTTTATGTGATATTAAAATATTGGATAAAGGTGTTGCATTATGTTTAAAGACATTTAATAATAAATATTTTACTATTTATTTAAATGAAAATTTAGTATTTCAAAAAATATCACAAGAACAAATAGTAATACTCAACGCTTTAAAGCTATTAATTAATAATAAAAATAATAAATAATTCTATTCTATTCATTACTATAATAAACTACTATACCTACACCCAATAATGCTATTAATATACCTGCAAAAGTCTTACTATTTATTTTTTGTTTAAATAAAAAATATCCTGCTATTAAACTTAATACTACATTTAGATTTACTATCAAATGACAATAACCTATATTTGGTGCTATTTTTAATGCTTTTGCTATTATAAATGAACCAAATATTCTAAAACAAGAAGATATTATTAATAATACTACTATAAATAATCCTGCATTTTTTAATACATCTTTTAATTCTTTACTATTTCTATTCATTACTAAATATATTACACCCGCTACACCTACTAATATATATATTATTGCTAATAATATTTTAAAATCAAATTCTGTTGATGTCAAATATTTTGTTAATATTAAACTAAAAGATGTTATAAATAATTCACATACTGATAAATAAGCCCATAATAAATCCATTATATATTTATATTATATTTTATTAATTATTATTATTATAATATGATACTATACTTAAACCTATTAACGATATTATTATACCTATAAATGTATTTATATTTATTTTTTGTTTAAATAAAATATATCCAAATATTAATGTAAATAATATATTTAAATTTATTATTAAATGAGTTATACCTAAATTAGGTGTTAAATTTATCACATAACCCATTAATTGTGTTGTTAAATAAAATATTATTCCTGCTATTATTAAATAAAATATGCTTTCTTTTTTCAATTCTTTTATTGACTTTAATGATTCTTTATGAAATATTAATAAATGAAAAAATCCAATTAAACCCATGAAAATTAATACTAATGAAACTATTATACTTATATTTGTATTGCATAATACTGGTAATGATTTCCATATTAATATTCTTATTGTTGTTAATAATGCTAAACTAAATGATAAATATATCCATAAATTTTTCATAATATATATTTAATTATACAATTTAATATATATTTCTTTTTTTTTGTGTTTTATTTAATAACCCTAACTTACCTTTCACTTTTTTATATATTTTATCATCTTTATTATTTGCTGTTTTTTTTAATTTTAATTCTTTCTTCTTTTTACAACTAAATCTATAAATACCCAAGTTCTTTTTTTGAACTACACTCCAATTACATATTCCTATTGCTCGTGATTCTGGTTTTCCTTCGTTTGGAACTTTCTTTATACATCTACATAATTTTTCTGCTATTAATTTTTCGGTCATTTTTTTTAATATCTTTATTGGTAAATTTTCACTAAAATTTATATTATAAAATTTTAGTATATCTACATAATCTTCTTTTTTTAA